>Ga0058698_10000133_pt1 | contig 41901 bp, 34 predicted proteins | sample AgamicAsSfe_FD_67288 | JGI IMG/M metagenome (GOLD analysis project Ga0058698, IMG submission 67288) | Agave microbial communities from Guanajuato, Mexico - As.Sf.e | ecosystem: Host-associated > Plants > Phyllosphere > Phylloplane/Leaf | place: Guanajuato, Mexico | collected 2012-05-30
ATTCAACACCCACACGCTGTCTGAAATGGCGTCCGACGCAGCCAACCTCACCGAATCCGGCATAACCATCCCCTCGGACAGCGAAAACTACGATGCAAACAACGAGCTCTCTTCCTCCTCTCCAGCGTCCTCGAGTTCTACCCCTTTGATCCTCTACAAGCCTCCGACAATCTGGGGGTTACTCCGTGGCGCAGCCATCAACCTGTTCCTGCCGTTTGTCAATGGACTCATGTTGGGCTTTGGAGAGCTGGTCGCAAACGAAGCTGCGTATCGGTTGGGCTGGAGTGGCACAAAGGTATGTAAAAGGGCCTCAGGAATGAAAATCTCCTTGGGCAGAAGAATGCTAACATTTTGCGATGCAGATCTTCCCGTCGCACCGCTCCGGATCCGACTCTCGACGTGTGGGCCCTGGTGTAGAGATGCGCGCTGATCCTGTGGAGCGAAGGCGGAGGAATGGCCAGGAATTGGACATGTACACGTCTCTTGAGTAGAAGCCGCAAGCAAGGTTGAGGTTCCTGGAACGCATGTGTACATACAAGTGCGATTCATGGCATAGGATTTATACGCATAACGAGTACGGTCTCGACACATCTAAGAGTGCGAATACCGACATGGCAAGTCTGATCTGGAGTATTTGCATATGCAATATTTGTACAAAATCTGACTATGCGTACTGCCCAACTCCTATTCGTCCCAACCCTGTTTTGAGATGCACGTACTGCTACTACTAACACAAGGTTGAACACCTTCGTATATTATACAAGTTCCTTAGAACCTCTAGCACGTCTCTTCGACGCGTCTAGGCCCTGTTTTGGAACCTCCGCCTCCTCTCGTATTCGTAATCCTCAGCCTTCTGCTTCCTTTTCGCCTCCTCCGTTGACATCTTCTTGCTTCCAAAACCAACCTTCCGCATTCCAGCTTCAGTGGCCTTGGTCATTCTCCTCCATACGTAGCTGATGCGGTAGTTCCTGCGGTAGTAGTCCAACTTCTCATTGATTGGCTTGCCCTTGATACCTTCATCATAGTCCACGTCACGGTCAGGGTACTCAGTGTCAATCTTGGGTGCCGCCACCTGGAGATGCGCAGGGAGGGCAACTCCTGGTTTGAGGTTGATACCAGACAGTTGCCGACGATTGTTCGGGGCAGCTGTGCGGGTGGGCGGCTGGTAACGAACCCTTCCGTCTGCTCCCTTGATGTCTTTCAGCTTCAACTCGCCCTTGGCAACCTTGGTATAGAGCTCGGTGCTCGCCTTGCTGGGCAGTTTCCTTATGCCAATCATACTTCTGAAGCCGTTCTGGCGCAGGAGCCAACCGGTGAGACCGCCCATGACACCAGACACAAGGAAATAGAGTTGAAGACCGGCCGGCTGGAATGCTGTAACGAAACCGAGGAAGACTGAGAGACCAGTGAACATATATTGACGTGCGGCGGCCTGACCAACATCGGCTTGGATACCGGTTTCACCTCCAGTCTATTCGACACGTCAGCTAGTATAGGAGCTTGTTTGGGAGTATAAACTTACCTTGAAAACAGTATACATGATAGCTGAAGTAGCAAAGGGTAGAACGAGATAGGGGTCGCGAGCGGTCAAATCAGTAAACCACAAGAATCCATCTTGAGACATGCCTGGGACAGGCAACTCGCCCATGGCTCTCAGAAATCTGAAGGCCGAAAATCCAATCCAACCTTGCATGATCATGAAACCTCCGGTAGAGAGAATGCCTCCCATATATGGTTTCATGATTTGCGCCTGCTGCATCTTGTACATATCGGCTTGCTGCTTGTCGCCCCGAGCGATGGCAGCCTCCATCTTCTCTTGGATAGGCTTGGTGATGGGTCCCAAAGAGGCCATGGCTGCCATCTTGTCTGAGCTCATAGCCTGGAAAACAAAGGTCGCGCAACGGACGACAAGACCAGCGGCAACGATCGATCCAGCCCAGCCCCAGCCTGATTGTAGGTAGATGGTTTCAATGGTCTTCTCGAAAAGAGTCGTCATACCGTAGCCGTAGTCGAGGCCAAGTTCCTTCAATTGTCCGGCATGGTCGATTAGGCGAGTAGGGTCGATTTCAGCAGTAGGGAGAGTGTCCTTGACAGGTTCGGCACCGAACAGGTCATTGAGTGTCTTGGGTTCAGCGTATGTGGATGCGGTTTCTGCTGCGGCCTCGGTGGACACGGATGCTCCGTCTACAACAGCAGGCTTATCGATGGCTGCAGGAGCGAGCTCCGGGGTAGATGTGGTGACGGCAGGTTCTGCAGCTTGCGCAGATTCGGAGACTGGGCGATTCGAGAATTCGGCGACTGGCACCCGTTCGGCAGGCGAAAGGGAACTGGCGTCGACAGAGCCGCTAGACTTGCCCCAGCTCCAAGGAGCATACCATGAAGCGTATCGGACAGATGACGCACTCATCATGACATTCTGGGTCCGGTTCGCGCCTGACTTCCACAGCGCCGACTGGAGCGGGCTTGTCCGACATGACGAGCTTGAGAGGTTGGCAGTTCGGGGAAGGGAGGAGAACTGCGGCAATTAGTACATGAATGTGAGCTCGTATTCGGTTTCAGTTGCAGCGGTGGAAGAGTCTTTATGGAAAGGAAACTGTGCGACTTGGGCAGGAGAAGGCGGATGTGTGATTTCGACCAAGTGGGCAACTAAATTCGCAGGTATGCGCACCTTCCTTGTAGCATTGGATCGTAGCGCTGTCGATTGTCGTGAGGCCAAAGGCGCAAACTGGGCCGGCCGCAGCCCTCTACTTGGAAGCATTGCGATGTGTCTTCCGACGTCGTCGACCATCAGAGTCGGCTTTAGAAAAGTCGTGTGCACGGGCCTCATTCATAGCGCATTTCGAGCAAACCTCCGAGATCCCCGCATCACGCGTACAAACTGGCCTCAGCTCAAACTTCACCAGATACCCGACTTAGTTGATTATTGCAGCATGCATTCATTATCAAAGATTGTATTAAAACTCTGAGCCCACCACGTGCCTATTTTGGGGGGTATGCTGGCCAGTGGCCCTCTCGTGCTCCCAAACACCCATTGATGCAACAAGCAGCGCCATGCTAACATGAACACCCAACCTTGCAGTAGCTGTGGGAGCAGCTATCAAAAATCAATGATCCGCGAAATGATGAAACAGTGACAATTCTGACAACAACAGTCGTGGAATCCCAGACCAAAACATGAGAACGAGCCGTGTTGTACAACGGCCCTTGCCGAACGCCGCCCTAAAATGCTTATAGGAAATTATGCGCCATCGTCTGGCGATCGTGGTGTATAGCCGTCGGAGTTCTATTCCATGTAATTGTTGCCTTCGGTGACAGCCAATGCCTCTTCTGCCTGACCACCACCCATCTCCATTGCTTCGCCAAACATCTCGTTGCCACTACCTGAGCTCTTGAACGGGTCTTGCATAGGACTGGTCGGAGCTGCCGGGCCTGAGCTCTCAAAGAGACCTGGATCGATGGGCGCGATGGAAGAACCTCCGCCAAAACTGAGTGGAGCCGTCGTAGCAAATGTAGGAGAGTTGCTGAACGTAGACGTAGTGGTTGTGTTAAAGTACTCACTGCTTTCACCAGCACCTTGACGAGGCTCGCCAGGGGGTGTATGAGATTGCTCAGCAGCACCAGATTGCTGACTCGTCGACTTGAGACCGTCTCCATCCTTGCGCTTAAACTGGTGAGTCTTGGTCTTGAGGTGCTGTGGAAGATCATCTGGATTGGTGATGCCCAACTGGGTCATAAGCTTTTGTTGCTTCGTGGGCCGAGGCTTACGCGTAGAGAGCGACACCTGTAGAATCGGCGGTGGCGTTGGGGCAACTGGTGCCCACTTATGCAGCTCCTGACGGAAGAAGTTGATCTCGTTGGAGAGAAGGATCTCGGCGCCCTCAAGCTTCCGTAGGTAGAACCGCTGCGTGGTGAGTTCATCAGGGCTTGACATCAACGGATTGATGTACTGCGCAACGTAGTCACGGAACTTGGTACCGTGCTCGATAAGGGAGTCCAATGTCTCCTCTTCTTCGGGTTGGAACGGCAAACCAGGAACTTCGTCCTGCCAAAGCTGCAGGTCCTCCAATTTAGGACGAGTCGCATCGCGTGGGATTTTAACACGGTAGTCGCAGATGGGACACGTGTACTTGTCGTCCTCTTTGACCTTTCCGCGTGCGATCTTTAAGCACTTCCCGTGATACCTGTAATTGTTAGCACGTGCCTGCTTTCCTTGAAGCCAAGTATCTTACCATTCGTGACACAGTTCACACTCGATCATCATGCCAGCTTCAGGCTTTCGACAGATACAAAAGACATCTCGGCTAGATCCCGAACCGTCAACCTCTTCGCCATCAGCTGGGCTCTGTTCACGAGAGGCGGGCTCCACAGGCATTCGAGGCTGATCAGACAAGTCGAAGCAGGAACGATTACGCTCGTCGACTTGCTTCATGTGCGCATGGAGAATATGGAGGGGCGCATTGGCTTTGCCGAAGAGCTTCTTTCCTCGTCTCATCCAATCTTCATGTCGCTTCTGTTCCTTTTCAAGGTCGTTCGTGCCATTAGGCTTGCCGTTCAGTGCGTTCAGTGATTCCATGGCATTGCGGACTTCCATGTACTTTGGTCGCTGAGAGAAGTCAGGATTCTTACTTCGCTCGTATAATGACATGATAAGTTCCTGTGCATCTCGCTGCTTTTTCAAAATAGCATCCATAGCTGCACGGGTCTCTGGTGTTACGGGCAGGTTGGTCGCTTGCTTGGAAAAGGCATCGAGTTGCTGGTAATGCACGTTCTCCACTTCCATGAGCTCTTTGGCCTTCTTTTCCCAGAACTCGCCTTGGTCTCGTTTTTCTTGCAGGAAGCGAAGGTCGGGATGGTGTTCTGGCATGCCGACTTCAACGCCACTCTTGATGAGCTCACCAACTTCTTGAAGCGTCGGTGCCAGCTTCACCTTGAAGTCCTGTGCTTCTTGGAGCCATTTCAACTGCTGTACCACTTTTTCGAGGGATTCAAGCTCGGGGAGGTCGACGTTGAAACCTTTCCCTTCCTCTAGGAGCTCATCAAGCCGAGCGATGCTTTGCTCAGACGTGCGTTCACGCAAAGCAGTGCGCGCTCTAGTCTGAAACTCGACAATGCTCTCAGCGCGTTCTCGGAGCGTAGTTATTTCCGGACTATCGAACCCCAGGTCTTTCGCTTGGTTGAGCAGTTTCTGTATGTTGTCCACGTTGCGGTACTCGCGGTCCTTCTCATCCGCCTCAGCGATGTTCGCCTTGCTTGGTCGTCCTCTCCCGGGACGTTCTGCCTTGCGGCGGGCTTGTTGCTTCCGAGTGGTATAGAGAATAGCTTCCTCGGCGACTTCCTGGCACTTATCGACGAAATCTTTCAGATCCTGAAGGCCATTCAGGTCCCAGTCAATCTTCTCACCTTCGTTCAAGAGGGCGCGCAAAGACTTCAGTTGAGGCCGAGGCCCTTCGGCAAGCAGAGCTTCCATCTTTGATTCCCAAGCTTCTGGCATGCCTGCTTTGTCAACGATCTTTTGGACTAGCGTAGTAAGAGCATCCTCGGGCATGCGGTATACTAGCTTGTGTTGACCTTGGGCTCCAAAGTGACGCTCAGATTCTGGGGTCTCTGGGCAACACTCAAACCATCCCGCATGCTGTAGACACAAGACCTTCTTAGTCTTGCTACAGTAAAACCGAGAGAGATAGCCATAGGCCTTGCAGAAGGCACAGATCAGTTCATCTTCGTGCATGTCTGCATCATCGACGACGAACTCAAGCTCACATGGTGTTTCGCTATCGCCGGTGCCGTCAATTTTGCAAGTATGCGGTCTGGCAGCTTTGTGCTTCTCGAGGAATTCTGCACGAATGCGCGATTCTCGCTCGAGCATTCGCTCCATTGCAGGGCCGAGCCACTTGGCGGTTTTGATAGTTGTGTCTTTACGCGATGCCGCGGCCAATAGTAGTTCGTCGTGAGAGAAACATGGCTGACGTCGGTAATCCTGAAGACGTTGGACTCCGTGCTCACCAAATGGCTCCCAGTCACTCGGTGCAAAATTCACTGCTTCGTTCAAGTTGAAACCATGGTTGAACCCAGCGTGATAGGCTTCTGGGAATGTTATCACAAACTCTCCAGCGCGTTGATCAATCGCATAGACTCTGACACCAGCCTTCAAAAGCTGCTCCGGGGTCAAAAGCGTCACGAGCTGGAACAAAAGGTCTGGTTGGCTCTCAAACAATTCTGGTACTGCCTCACGCATGGCTTGCTCGAACTTGTCTGTATCTTCGGCTGGTACACCGTACCAGGTTTTGGTAGCGCCAAAGTGCTGGTAGTTTGCCGAGTAGGTGTAATGATCTTCAGCATGCCAACAAAATGTCGAGAACACCATACCGACGTATAGCCAAGGTACTGTCATGCCTGAGATGTCGGACTTGATGTGGCGAAACAGAGAATCTGGCGCGTAGGGGAGTACAGTCAAATTCCATGGATCAGTAGAGTAGGGGTCGCGTGGGTTCTTCTCGATCGTAGGAAAGCCACTGCCGTGTGTTGTGGAATGTATGTCTGCTCCATACTCAACTTCGACCGTCTCTGTCACGTTTGCGACCGAATGCCAAAACTCGCGTTCTACGTCATCCTCGGTGACCGGCTTTGGCGCGTTGGTGATCGGATCGAAAGGCATCTTGTTGGCAAAATGACTCTGTTTAAATTGATGAGCTCGTTCCTGGAACTGCTTAAGCGAGTAAATGCCTCCTTCTTCGAATCCAAATTCGCCCGTGCCGACAAGACACCTGGGGCAATGCCAGTCATATGCAGGAATAGCCTTGATCGGTGGGTCCAAACAATAACCATGGTAGCCGGAGTCGCAGCTGTCGCACAACAAAATGTTCTGTGGATCATTATCGGTACCGCAAGTTTCGCAACGATCACCAGGTCGTTCGTCGGCCGATCTCACGCGTGGGAAAGACCGGCTGGGCGTCGATTGGCGAGGCTGAGTCATGTGCGAGCCAGCAACCGTAGGAGGAGCGTCTTTCTTAAGTCGCTTACTCCGTCGCCCGCTTGCCTCATCCACATCGTCATTTGCACTACTCTCTGGATCCTGGGAGAAGGTTCGCTTCAGCTGGTTAAATTGATGTCCGTTGGCCAATGGTGTCAGTCCATTGCCGGGCGGTCGAAGGTCGGGTGTGTTGTCAGCTGAGAGCATGGGGCTACCAGCGTTGCGCAGGGGTGTCGATGTGCGCGACTCCAACACATCCCGGTGCATAGCACCTGAGGCATTGGCCGCAACAAAAGCACTAGGTGTCGAGGGCTGCGTAGATGGCTTCTGTGATGAGAGTGCGTTGACCGCTGTAAAGCCTCCAGAGTTCACCGGTGTGAAGCCTGCCTGCATAGCAGGTCGCGACAGTTCGGATGGTGGTGTGGGTACGGAGTCACCCTGCAGTGTCGCGTTCAGAGCTGCTGAAGCTCTTATGGCAGGCGAATCCGTCGCGTTGGCGACAGGCGTGCCCTGTAGCGATTTCTTCATGGGCGAATGGGCTGGCGATGGTGTGAAAGGTCCGCCATGCTCGTACTCTAGCATCTGTTGCACGCCAGGCTTGACTAGACGCAGATACTCCTCATATGGGTGCAGCCACTTCTGATATGAATTTTTGAGTGATGTAGACAGCGAAGACATTATCTTGCCACTATAGCCGAGGTCGCGTCCTATCTCAGCCCACTTCTTCTGCTTGCAGACACGTTCAAAACCACCTCTCTTTTCAACGGCCTTCTTGAGCTTGTAGAGATCCAAAGGTCGCTTGTCGACACTGGGAAAGCGAGTGAGACTGTGGCCATGTTGCTTGTGAAATTTGGCGAGCTGATCGAGGTAGTTCAAATTAGCACGTGTGCCGCCCTCGACTGAGTTGAGCTCTTGTCGCCGTGTCCGGAAGTGGAAGCGCTCTGTGTCGATGGCAAACGTCGGATTCCAGGTATCCGGCGGCACGATCTTGACTATGCCATACTTCTGTGCCTCCTCTCGGATACTCTGAATGTATTGCACGGGATCCTTGAACTGCTCGGCTGTCGGTCGATATGTTGGAGACTCGCGCAAACCAAAGAGACGGTTCTGCTTGGGTGGTAGATTGTTCGGCGCCCCATGTCCTCTGCGCTCTACGGTAGCGAGATCCAGCGGCGCCGCCTTACGCGCGCTCAAGGGAATCGTGCCAGCCCCATTCAGCTGCGCGCCACTCATGGCAGGCACCGCAGCACCACCCATTCTTGACTTGGGTGCACTGGCTGTTCCATCAGGCGTTCCGCTGTCCGTAGCGACTCGAAAGGTAGTCATAGTGGCGCCTGTCGAGGGCCCACTGGGGGGCATGAAGTCGACCATGACCCTCTTGCTCGTGCATGCAGCGCTGTCGCGACTTCCGCCCTAGTTGCAGCCTCGTAACGAAATACGAGATGATATGGTAGGTATGGCGACTGTGATTGGGAGTGAATCGGTCGGTCGTGGGCACTATCGAGGGGATATAGGCGTAGGCATGGAGCCTCTATAGCGGCAGGCGACCGCTCTCGACCCGCTTACACCGCGTGATGCAGTTCTACAAGAATCAAATATTAGTACGGTTGTACGTCAGCCTGCGAGCGAACGACGTGGTAGAGGCGGCGGTTGTGCAATTCGGTTGTGGAGGTGAGGAGATATGGAGAGGATGGATGGGGCCCGCTGAAAGGTGCGAGATTCCCGCTAGCGGCGGATGCATATCGAGCCAAAGGTACCGAACCCAGAACGTCAACGCTTGTTCAGCAGGGCACGCGGAAAAACATTGTAAATAACAACTCAGTCTGTCCTAGGGGAGACTCGAGAATTTAACGAGACTTTTCCGCTCAATTTTTACCTTGCATGGGCGCAATACCAAAATGCAGTCTTCAACTGCAGTCACAGTCAGGTATGAGAGCTACATCATGCCGATCTGGCGACTGCACGCAAGGCTGTCCATGTGCCGACCTCACCTCACCAACTTTCTTTTGCGCCGCTGTCTACCATCTCGGCGACCAACGAACCACATTGGCTCGCATAACAAGCACATATATCAGCCTGACTCAGATATTTCCATACGTGGTTACTTTTTCTTCCTTTTCAGCGTGAACGCCTGTCGGGCTAAACTCGCCACGTGCTTGCATCATCGCACCGCATCTCGAAACAGCGAACGTAACATTAGCAGCATTGCGCATTTACATTACATTTTTGCCAATTTCTTACTTTCGTGTTCATTCTATACCTAAGCCTGAACTCCTGCAGGTGAGGTCGGCAGCAAGGTTGTCGTACCGGGAAGCGTACCTGCCCACCAATCACAACAGCCTCCATCTGCATCGTCCCGTCAGCCCTAACTGGCCGTTGCACGCTTTTGGATGCGATCAACAACAACATCGACTTCATCTTTATCCAGTCTAATCATGGCTGATTCTCTCAAGATCGAAAGCCGCCCCATCCCAGCCTTCTACTGTTGTTATCTACTCCGCTCCAAGAACCGAAAAGCCTTCTACATCGGCAGCACACCCAATCCGGCCCGCCGCCTGGGTCAGCACAATGGCTCGAGCAAGGGCGGCGCGAAGCGTACGTCGATGCAAGGGAAGCGGCCGTGGGAGATGACGTGCATTGTTACTGGGTTTCCTTCCAGATTCGCTGCGTTGCAGTTTGAATGGGCGTGGCAAAACACGCACGCGACACGACACATTGAGCGAGATGTGCGCGACGCGAGGCTAGAGGAGTTGCAAAAGGGGAGAAAGAATCCTTCGCCCGTCAAGAGGCCGAGACCACCAATGTCCCTAGAAGCGCGATTGAAGAATTTACATCATCTGTTGGGTGTCGGGAGCTTCAGCCGATGGCCGTTGCATATCCGATTCTTTGCCCAGGATGTGTTTACGCAATGGGAGAAGCATATTTCCAAGATGAAGACGACCCTACGGAAGGACATCACTATCCGGGTGACGCCGGCCGAGCTTCCGAAGCTTGCGCCGGACGTGCAAAGCGAGATGCGAACTCACTTCATACCGGAAATAATACGAGCAATTCCTGTTGCGTACGAGGATTGTAAGACACATGTCGAAAAGTCAAAAATGATGCTCGGAGACGATCAAAAGCGAGTGTGTGCTGTTTGCAAGGAAGATGTGAGTCCTGACACATCACTCGTGTTGGTCTGTCCAGTGGAGACATGTCACGTTGTGTCACACATGGCCTGTATGTCGCAGAAATTTCTGGCAGAAGAGAGCAACATCGATGCGTTTATCCCAGTCCAAGGGACATGTCCGAGTTGTCGCAGCTCTCTGAGATGGTCTGACTTGATGAAGGAGCTCAGTCTGCGCATGTATGGTGAAGAAGAGCTGAAGGTCATGTTCAAGACAAAGAGAAAGAAAAGAAAGTCGGACGGAACCATCGAGGATGATGCGGAAGAGTTTCCTGATATAGATGATCTTGATGTCAACCTTGACGAGGACCTTGATGAAACGTGGGTCGAGAATGTCAACGACGATGAGGATAAGCCGCAAGGCTCCAACACCAGTTGAGAGCATTTACCACTCCTCCACAGTCCTCAACGGCATTTGGCCTTTGGCGACCCGCTCAATACACCTATCGACTTCTTGTCTGATCTTTGCCGCCACATCCTTCATACCCTCACCCGCATCGATGCGCACAAAGTCCTCGCCCTCCTTCTTCTGCATCATTGTCTCAAACAGCCCTCGTACGCGGTCCTGCATCTCCTTCTTCTCATACTTCTCAGTGCCATACCCGCCTCGCTTTGCTGCGTCTTCGGCGGATATGTCAAGGAAGAGACACAAGTCAGGCCGTGGAAGTCCTACTTCGGGTTTTCGACACCATTCGAGGCTCATGCTGGGGTTCTCTTTGGCAGCAGAGTACACGCAGCCGCTGTAGTAGTAACGATCTACGATGATCGTTGTACCAGCTTCGAGGTCGGCTTGTATAGAAGGTCTGCAATGCACGCTGAGAAAACCTTGTCTGCGTGCAGTTGAGCATGGAACGACTTACACTGCTTCCCACCGATTCGCGGAGAACAAGAGATGTATGACATGGTCGTCTTGCTCGCTCTGACCACTCAAGTAGCTGTTGATCATTTGGCCGATTGGTGTCGTTCTATCTGCTCAAGTGATCAGCCTTCGGCTCTTCAATCCGTATATCCAATCGCACAGCCTTTGACGGCCTTCAGTCTGCGCGCACATACCTGGAAACCGCATATGCCGCACCTTGATCCCGTCATTCTGCATATCTTCAGCCAACATTTGGCATTGAGTCGATTTGCCTGCCCGATCTAGGCCTTCGAAAACTATGAGCTTTCCCCGCGTCATGGTGCTGGAAACGTGATGTGAGGGGTGGTTACCCTGCAGCGGTTGAAGCGCGATTGAAACGACGCGTTGGTGGGGCTTCAATCGCCACTCGGGCGCTAAATGAACTTGCTCTCAGGGCCGACCACTTCGAAAGTGTCAACCTTACGCAACATTCCACCGTCATGGCATATCGAGTTCTCTTTAGTTTGAGATTGGTTAACATTGTAGCTGTACATGCAAGATGTGCGATGCCAGTAGAAGGCGAGCAGTCACATCGAATCAAAGAATGCATGAACCGGTGAACCGCGTCCATGTTTAGTACCACGTTACACGACACACTTGCGGGCAGCAATATACCAATGAATGTCTTGCACTGACAGGTTTCAATGCTTATCTGCATAGAGACCATATCTTACTCGTTGACAAGGCCAGTCACCCTCAAGGATGAGGAGCGGGGTTTACTTACATATCCCTACTTAAATATCACGGAAGGACTGACGGAAGACGATTAATCATTCGAACCTAAACAGATTTCGGGTATGGGAGGAACGGACGTCATGGATGAACTTACAGCGAAGCTTGCTAAAGTAACTGTATCGGATGGGACGAATACCGGCACGGATCCCAAATCCCAGTCCCAGCCTAGAAAGAGATGTGACTCACGGAAGCCTACGAGTAGCGACACTGCTTCCACGAATACTAAAGCAGCTAGAGCCGACTTATATGGGAGTGTCAGCTCGCTGACAGCTGAAAATGTCCGAACTGGAACACAAACAGACGATTCATTTCATCAAATACAGGCGGTCCCAACTGAATTGGAAAAGATTCAAGCGAAACTTTATGAAACAGGAGCTTCACTGAAAGCTGTAAGATTGGAGTATGCGCTTCAGAAAGAACATCTTTGTAGCGCCCAGGCAGACCTGAAAAATGCGAAGAAGAGCGCCGAAGACCTGATGGAGCGTCAACGCCGACGGAAAACTGTCCACGACCTCCAATTTCGAAGATACACGATCGACTCAGAGCCTGGTTACGCCAAGTTTGACTTGGTGCAAACATTCAGTACAAAGCCCAAGTATGGTCCGGGCCGAGCCGTTGTAGCGTTTATGGAGATTGGTGGAAAGAGGTATCTGGCCCAGAATGGTCTGCACCCTGCCACGCCAGATGGCTTCATATCTGGACAAGTTTATTCCAAAAAGGCTTCCGAACTATTCCGGACTCTAGGGACTGAAGGCAAAGAAACGATATTCCAGCACGCCGAGCCACAGCTCATGGCGCTATACGTAGAGCAGTTTTGCAATACTGACCTCACCTTCGAGCAGTTCAAGGATAAGTTTGCTGCCAGTTGGCGTACTGAGCTATTGGAGATAGAGATATTTATCAGTGAAGCTGCATGTTGGTATTGTAAGAGGCTCTCGGAAAAGGTGAATGGGACGGCGGAGGAATATGGCTTTCGTTTCTTGCTTGAAGATATATCAATAAATAAAGGACCATGTGTATGAGGCAAACTAAGGAGAAGTGGCTATTTCAGCCTGGACTGTCATGGCACTTGTTGTTTTCTCCGCAAAGACTTTCTTTGAAAGAGCGTTCACTTACATTTTGGGTTGACCGTTCCGTCTTAAAGTCCATTATGATTACCTGAGCTATCTCGTTCTTAGCACTATGATTCAACTATAACACATGGACGATATGTGGCTTTCTCTCACGTGGAAGTCGTATTTCATCATGTTCCTTCACCGATGTGAAGCAATGGACCACGATGACTCTTCATTCAAAAAGATCGAAGTGCTGTCCGACGCGGAGCTTGTCGAAGCAACCATCGAGGTGTTATGCAATGCAGTAGAGTATAATCTGCGGTACAAAGGTAATTACTCACGCATTGATCGCGACGAGACTGAGTGCGATGAGAGTGTCTTTGAGATATTCAATTGCAAACGGCGGCATGTCGAAGTGGCCCATGAGAAGGAGCATGCGATTGTGCATGTTTTCGGCCAGTGTCGGAAGAAGGATGACAAGGAATAGGAAGAGCGGCTTGGGGAGGCATACGATGAGTAGGAGACACTTTCGGAGGATGCGCGCGTTCCAGAAGACGTGGTCTTGTAGCTGAACATGTAGTCTGCAGCTCATCCTTACCTGTTTCACAGTAGTGTCGGGACAGAATCGGTATGGTAGCCAAAAGGTTGATGCCTATACTATCAGCAACCACTAGATGCATGGTATCTTGGAGGTAGCAGCGGTCTAGTCTTTACAAGCCTGTAAGCACGGCATATATGGATATCATGCGATCCGTCCGCAAAGTCCACTCTGACGTATCAGAGTTCTCTGGCGAGTCGTACCTGGCGAATCGGCGTTGGGTACTGACTAGGTTCGGCCGAACGACACGTGACTGGAATTGTCAGCATTCGAGTAGTCTGCCAATCTGGGAGTACAGGGCGAAGACATCGACGACACAGATCGTGGGTGCCTGGAATCTGGACGAACATAAGAATCGAAGTTTACGAAGCAGAATGGAGTCCATAACCCCACTACCTCCACTTCTTGAGCCGCAAGTCGCCGAATCATAGTCAGCGGAGCTTTTTACCTACACTACGTACACTATCTGCCGGATCTGTCGATCACCGAGTAACCGAAACACCGAGAAGCCAAGTACATTTGGAATACAAGAACAATTCACGACATCCGACTCTTCAAGGTCCCATACGATCTATCATTTCACTATCAACTCAGAAGATGTCATCCCCAAAGCTTATCGTCCACCATCTACAGTTCGGCCAAGGCGAGCGCATCCCATGGCTTCTCGAGGAGCTCAATATTCCTTACGAGTTGAAGCTATATCAGCGATCACCTCTTCTCTCACCACCCGAGCTCCAGGCTGTTTACCCTCTCGGTGCTTCACCCGTCCTGGAGGATCTGACTGATCCGTCCAACCCCATCAAACTCGCCGAATCTGGGGCCATCTGCGATTACATTATCCATAAGTACGGCAACGGACGATTGGCCCTGGCACCACAAGACAAGAACTTTGCAGACTACCTTTACTGGCTTCATTTCGCGAATGGCACGTTACAGCCTGGAATGTTCAGAAGGGCTATGACGCGTGGTATGGTCGGCGAAGATGATCTGCGTTTCAAGGGAAACGATGCCCGTGTCCTCAAGGCGCTGAGCCATATCGACAACCGACTACAAAACAACAAGTGGCTTGCAGGCGATGAGTTCACTGCCGCAGAGTGCATGACGGGATGGTGCTTCACAACGATGCGAACCTTCGAGCCGATGGATTTGAGTGAGTATCCTGGAATCTTGGCGTGGCTCGGCCGCATTGGTGAGCGCGAAGCGTACAGGCGAGCTATGGGTAAATCCGACCCAGATATCAATCTTGAGCAGAGCCTCAGCGCAAAGGGTTTGCCAGTGAACGAGATGTTCGTAAAGGCCATGGCGATGAAGCCGTGAGTCTTGTAGTCTGGTTGGAATGATGCGTGGCTGATTACCATAGGGGTCGCCAGAAGTTGTAAATAGTGGCGCCGGAGGGCATGCACACTCTACTCAAGGAATACAAACCCTCCTCATCAATTGTTTGCTTCATAAGTTCGGGTCGTGGTGACGGTGATGATGTCGAGGCTGCTTGACAGGTCAGTACGTGTCTATGCAACGAAGACGAGCCGGGAAGAGTCGGCCGCGTCCTTCCGGATCCACTTGGAAGCGAGTAGTCAGGTACAACAACACGCCATGCCTCCGACCTCATCATGGCCACCTGATCCGTCACACCACTCATTCTGTCGCAGGTACGCGTCGCATCATCTTTGGTATGATATCTGGGTTACCAAAAACAGGTACCGTAGCATGAGCGTGACCTGAGAAGATTGTAGCCATGGCGAGCGGGGTTGTCTACCTACCAGAGCTGTGGTACAATGATATCACATAAAGCTTGCTGACCCCTCACGAGAGCATCTCCGCACCTGAGTATAGCTCTATAGCTTGCTTTGAAGACCGTCATAAGTCAATTGTACTCTACTTACCCTCTCGTTACTACTACAGCTCTAGCTACAGCTCCTCACCATGGCAGCAAAGTACTCTCGTCGACCCAGCTACCTCGACGGCCCACTGTCGCCCTCCATCATTCCTGAGCTCGCAATCCTACCTCAGCCCCTCCCTGCCGAGAAGGTCCCCTGCGGACAGCTCGTCTCCAAGATGTCAAAGTACACGTCCAAAGCCCTCGAAGACCGCGACTACGACGACATCGGCACGCGATGGTACGCCAGAATACACACATGGTACTTGTATGCAAGATACTAAGATACCTAGGTACAAGGATGTCATTTTTTTCAACGCGGAAGACGGACACTTCGTCGAGAGCTTCGGTGGTACGCATTTGCTCCAGAAACCACTTGACAAGGGCACCGAGGCTGGCACCATCGAGGCTGAGGAACAGAGTGTGAGGCTGCTCAAGGATGCCGACGCAGCACTCCAGAAAGTATGGCAAGATGAAGAAGCCAGGAAGTGGATCAAGGAGCAAGACGAGGCTGGCTTTGTAGTCGCACAACGTCAGGTCTCCAACGCAAGCTACAAGCGTGCTAGGCTTGTCGACATTGGTAACAACAACTGGGAAGTCGTGCGCGAAGTTGGCAACGAAGACGCTGCGGGTAAACGCAGGGACTCAGGTCTGCCTATCGACACCAACAGTAAATGGGATGTTGTGGGAGTCGTGGTTAAGAAGATCATTGTCGAGGGTGATCATGTGAAGCTCGGAGACGAGCTAGGTGCGCAATACTGGAAACAGTAATATGTATAATAAATTCATAATGCATTCATAGTTTTGTCATATCCAGATCCTTACCAACCCCGCCCGGATGTACATCTATTCGATCAAGCTGAGAAACTTGGAGCTTGCACCAGATAGTTGGCTATCGAAGCGAACAAACATGCCGCCCGTGCCCGCCCGCAAAATTATGGAGGACTTTCCGCTGGCGGCCTGACGCTCACCTATCGTCGAATTCCATTGAGGCATCGAGTGGCATGTAATCATCATGTACAGGCAAGCGTGCAAGCACCGCATTATTGCGCACGTAGCTACGCCTCTCCGCATCACTTTTCCTCTTTGTCGCAGATCGGTCGAATTTCCAGGGCCCAGTGTACCGTCGCGACGCGACTTTCGGAGCGTTCGCGCTCATAAACAGATTGCCTTCAGTTCCGATGAGGAAGAGATAGAATATGCTTGGAGAGAACAGTCCACGGATCCATCCCTCAGGCCCTTCGTCTGCTGTCGTGATGACCCCAACAAACCCGATTGTTTCTGGGAATCTTTTCGAAAGAACACGGCGGAAAGAGCGAAAAACCTGAAAGCCCTGGGCGCCGAGGACACATTCTCCAGATACGATCCGACTAGATATCAGGACGTCGGTATCTTGGAAAAGTGGTATGCGGCGGGACCGCCGCCACTTTCTGACTACAAGCTCACATTTGGTAAACATGAAGGGAAGCGACTCAATCAAGTACCGGATACTTATCTCGTCAAGTATCTGATCCCGAGGCGTCACTTGGACGTGTCTGGGTATTGCCCTATTATTTTTGAGGCAATCGAAGATTATCTGGAAAAAAATCCGGATGTTAAAAGCCAGGCTGGTCGAGGAAAGACGAAGCTGCGGGAAGGTGGCATCGCCGCACCGGCTGTGAAACGCAGAGGGCGGCCGCCGAAAGCACTACCTGATGCGACAACGCCGTCTAAGCGTGTAAGCGACACACAGAGATTGAGCACGTCTCGTTGAGGGGTTCAAGTCATCGTGTTCCCTATGAGCGGATGCTCTGATTGGCCACTTCGGAGACATGCTTGCATGACGATACGTCGATCCGCGTCTCTTGCTGACCGATAGCAATGCTGTTGCTGTGGAAGCGACGTATGATAAGTGCCCACTGATAGGTGCTGGAATCCTGCGAAGATACACAGGCTATTACGCATCATAGATGGGGCAGAACAACAATACCTAGCGACAGCCTCATGAGGTACATCAGAAGCATATAAGCTGAGTCGCACCCAGAAACAAGATAGCGAAACAACCAGCAAAGTGCATGATACCGGGCAATAATTCTCGCAAGTCTTCCGCAACAACGTGTGCGTCTACTACAAGCATGTCTCCACCAACCAGCGACCCAACTACCCTGAGCAAAACGTTCGACTTCAAATCCCCGACGCATTCCTTTAATGTCAGATGGACATCGCTCGGCTCTCTGACCTCGCCGCCACTCATCTTCATACATGGCACTCCCTGGTCTTCCCGCGTTTGGGTACCCTTCGCGCTGGCTCTATCCCACAAGTACAGGGTGTACCTCTTCGACAACCCTGGTTTCGGAGATTCACCAATCGAGCAGCTTCTACCCAATGGCGATTTCAAACCAAAAAACGAAGTGGAGAGACTAGACAGTGATCTCGCTCGCCAAACTTCAGCCTTCGCCGCTATCTTCAAGCATTGGCAGACCACAGAAGGATGGAAGTCAAAACCCCACGTTGTCGCTCACGACCATGGCGGATTGATGAGTCTTCGTGCCTATTTGCTGCATGGATGTCAATATAAGAGTCTTTGCCTCATAGACGTTGTCGCTATCGGTCCCTTTGGTCAGCCTTTGTTCAAAGGCGTCGCAGAGAACCCGGGGGCCATCGAGAGTTTACCTGATATGTCGTTTGAAGGTATCCTCGAATCATATATCAGGAACGCTGCGTACACTATGCTGGATGAGAAGACAATGAGCATGCTCAAGTCACCATGGCTGGCAGAAGGTGGCAAGGGAGGGTTCGTCCGCCAACTATGCCAAGCCGCTCATCGGAGTACGGAAGAGGTTGAGGGACGGTACGCAGAGGTGGGGGAGAACATGTCCGTGAAAGTCATTTGGGGCAAGCAGGACAATTGGATTCCTGTAAAAGATGCACATAGGCTTGGTGAGGTGTTGAGTGCGAAGGAGGTAGTAGAGGTTGACGGAGCCGGACATCTCATCATGTACGATCAGCCTGGGCAGTTGGGTGTTGAACTGGGTATGTGGCTATCTTCGGCCGATGCGTGAACAGCTTTGGCAAAGTGAGGAAGATAAGAAGAAAGCTAGCACTAGTGCGATAGTCCCGCACAGTCATGGTACCCATGTATATATTATATCATACATTGTTGTTACGCGAATCACGAGGCGGTCTCTGGTTTCCATACACTCTTCCGACGTCGAACCTCAATTGTTGCTGGCATTGGGACCTGGAATCTAATCACCCATATCTTTTTGGGCTTCTCCGCAAGCGGCTTGATGTCGTAGTTGAGTAGCAAGTCGGCGAAAATCATCTTCAGTTCGTGGGAAACAAAGAAACGTCCCGGACTGCGATGTTGTCAGCAAAGGCCTGGATCAAAAGAGTAAATTAACTCACCAAGCATGACGCCCATGACCGAAAGGAAGGTGATGCACGCCTGTGGTGACAAGACCTGTTTGCTTCAGTTTCAACGCATCGATCTTCTTTCTTTCTTCCGCATCCATCGCCTCATACTCTTCCCTAGGCCTCGAGTATCTGAATGCATCAAATTCCTCTGGCTTTTCGTGTATGTCTGTATCACCAGCCAGCGGCGTCCATGGACATGAGAGAAGCGTTCCATACTTGACATGTACGCCCTCGGGTGTTGTAACCCCTTCTTTCGCTACTACTTTACGATGAACGAACGTAAGTGCAATAGGTGCGACACGTTGTGACTCGCGGATAGCAGAGTCGATACGATGCATGCGACTCAGACCCTGCTTGGTCCAACCTCCCTCTTCTTGAAGAATGCGATGCGCTTCTTCGCGCAACTGCTTGACCACTTCTGGTCCGGCACTCATGATGTTGACCATAGTCTCATAAGCCGTGAGAGAGGTTGTATGTATACTGGCAAAATTGATGGGCATGATGCGCTGAGCAATGCGATCTGGCTGCATTTCGTCGCGTCGTCCCTCAGCTTGCGCAGTCCGATAGCTCCAATTGATGAAGTCATTCGGCTCTTTCCAGTTCTTGTACTCGGGGTCCCCAGCATCCTTTTTCTCGATATCTGAGATGCGCTGCTTGATCATGGGTAGTGTGAATCTCGATGACAGCCAGTAGTGGTACTTTGTAGTCAGACTCAACAACGTCCCGATCACTGGGTGCAGCGCTTTCGGGAAAAGTTGCATAAGGCTCTGGGTACGTATACAGTCCACAGTAAAACCCAATACCGCATCCAGAAATTTGCGCTCGCGACAGAGGGAACCGCCAAGAAGCATGCGGTTGGTCAGGACTGGAATCATCTTCATGAAAGAATCCATAACATCCAGCTTTTTCCAACTATCTGTATCCGTTCCATACACTTCGGAAATAGCGTGGGGTACCTCTTCTTCAAGCTCCGGGAGGATCGCATTGAGATTGCGTACAAGGTTCTTGTGAATTACATGTTCATGGTAGGGATCCTTCAGTATGATCGGCTTGACGAATGAGTAATCGCCCTGGAGGAAGTCGTAATGCGCTTCACTTGTACTCAGTACAGTATCCGGTTGGTCAAACATCCAGCCCATTTGGCTTCGCGGCATTACAATCTCAGCTGCCATGCCAAGCGTTGGTGGTAACACAAAGACCTTGTCATTGCGACTATACTTGTCGTAACCGGCCAACAGCCATTCCTTGCTCTTAGTCAACGCAGTGAAATTGCGGAAGTCAGCGATCCAGCCCTTCCCGTAGCCCATCCATGGTATACTTGATGGCGGTGTTGGCGATGTGATCAAGTTGTAGGTGGTCGCCACGATCCAGTAGGTGATAATTGCAGCCGCGACATGTGGAATCGTGAAGAGGGTATGCGACTCCGTTGCTTCGCTTGAGCCTGTCATGTTGGGTGTAATGGGTCACGAAATAGAGCTGTGATTGATGACATGAGACGTCGCAAAGTAGGCGTCATATATCTAATGGTAAGATGAGACAAGAGTAAGCGCTACCGCGTAGAGTTGCCCCGCTTCTGCGGACCCAACGTACCAGCCATCTGCAAATGCTACGCTGTTAAAATCTCCATTTCCATATCCGTCCAACCTCACGAATGATCTGCCATACTCGGCTGCTTATCATCGTTTCATCCTTCGCGTAGCGTTAGCCTGGTTCTAAAGGCGGCAAGATATATTGCCGAGTAAATTAAATGGTTATCAGCGCCCCAAAAGACACGATCCTCCGCGCTATAGTCGGATAAGTCGCTTCCGAACTGAAGGCAAAGCAACAATAGACGGCTACAGTCTCACCAAACGACTAGCACCCTGGATTCAAACGACATCCTTCTTGAGAAACACCTTCGATGTAACAAGTTGCAAGCCGCTAGTTGGACGCTTGCATACAAACAATGCTGTTATATTAGCTACATTAATGCTCATACGGTTCGACACCTATATAACTATCCATTTGACGAACTGCTCATGAGAAAAATCTGATTTTGTACACGCACGTTTAGCATAGTATGTTCTGTGCATTACCTAGGCATCTTTGTAGAGAAAACTGTGTGTATGCCTCTCCAGTAGCACCTTCGATTGGAATGTGCCAATCGCGCAGAGTAGACCAGCAATCTATGCGTTTCGAGTCTGAGTGTGACACAACTCCTGTATCTACCTGGTGAGTGATTTGTAGTAGGGCCTCATCCGAGACGGACCCGTGGACGCGTCGCGATGACGTCACGCGCTCGAAGCACAGCTCCTGCAAACCTTCCAGAGCTTGCGGACTATAACTTCCGCGGTCCAAGCGTGTCGTTCTTTACGAAGATACAAGCAAAAAGAAGCGTAGTGTCACATATAGGCATTCTCGCAATATCGATACTTGCCCTCCGCGAAACGCCATGGAATTCACCAAGGGATTACTATTTGTAGCTAGCGTGCACCAATCTCTGCGGCACGGCAATCGTACTTAACATGTCTCTTCAGCTGACAGCTGGCCTCGTCTGCCATTTCTTGCGTCTGTTCTGTCAAAAATAAATACGGTTCGATTCCAATAAAGTGTTTTCAAGCTCACGTGAAAGTCCCTGTTTCCAATCGACACGTATCGCAACGTAAACCTACAGGGGTTGCTACTCCGAAATCAATGTCGAGGTGTGAGCTCGAAAACGCTATACTATCTAGAAGTATGGGTAATGTTCAAACATGGCCGCCTGTACGAGTTGCGACTCAAAATGGAGAGGACGATGGAACCGAAGTTACCAGCACGCCGAACGTGAAGCAAAACGAGATTGATGGACGTGAGTCCAGCGGAAAAATGAGGAAGAAGCGAAAGAGACGGACGTTGAAGCATCTGGTGAGGATGTGTGAAAAGTTTGGAGACAATAGCGACAAGTCAGGAATCCTTGCTCGATGGCGAAAATGCTTGAAGGACCCGAGATGGCAATACGCCGTTGATGCTGGGTTATTAGATACAAGTCGAATGGAGGATATGATACAACAACACGTCATCAAGCTAGAAAACCTCTCTAGAGAACTCCACAATCAAGGAGGAGCTTCCGGTAAAGTCCGAGATGTTGCACGAGAACGATTTTGGGAGGCATCGCCTCTAACAAGGGTGGGTAAGTTCGAAATATTGCAGTTGAGGGATCATTCAGCGTCTTTACTTATGCTATCATCTAGAGAATACACTGAAAAAGGAGACCCTCGTGCCGAGATGGACTCAACTCCAATTGGAAAGCTGGGCTCTCTACCTGGAGTCTCAGATGCTATTCGCAAATCTTGACATCAGTATTTCTCGTGGTACTGTGGAGTTCCATGAACTTCGACCTGACTTCAGACGTCAGCGACTCAGATTCTGGATACTCAGATTACGAGGACTACAGGTTCGCAGCATTGACAGGCTATAGCCTCGCAGCGAATGTCACAATTCCCATCTCTCGTTTCACTTCCCGCACATGCCTTGAACTAAAGCGGATGAGCCAGATACCACATGGTAAAGCCCGAGCCTTCCAGCTCGCTTTGATGTTTCGCTTGGACTTCCTAAGATTCGAAAAGCTAAAACTGGAATGGTGGCGAAAGGGTGTCCACGAAACAGATGCATTGCTTCTCGATTTGCTGGATCAGGAGCAGAAAGATTGGAACCCCGAACATCCGCTCGACTGTGCCCACGCATTTCTCTCCTTGACGTCCTACATCGAACGTGAGCAAAGAGGTAAGAATTCCAATGTGCGCGTCTATAAGTCATCAATTGACTCTTCACATAAACATACAGGTGCTATAGTCCTTGATCAACTCAGGTCTGTGCTAGACAAGATTTTATCGCTCGTAGTGCGAGATTTACGGCGCGAATATCGACGCCACCTCATCCTAGCTTTCAGCCAACGACTGCCAGCCGACATCTGCGAAGAAATATTGGATTGGGTCGAGATGGCACATGGTATTCCAAGAACTGTAGAAGAGTACGCGGAAGGGTTGAGCCACTCTATGTAGTATGTCTGGCTTTTGGTAGACTGATGTAACTACTCTTAGTTAGAGATCGGTTGATCACGATATGAATACTGTATGTTTTGGAACACAGATGATAAGTTACGATTTATTGCTATGATACAGGCTCGCACCGCATCCACCAGGCAAACAGAAGGGTAAAAGGTGTTCCACTATGAGAACAGCGCCTGAGAAAACAATGCTATGCTGATGCAACGCCTCGCTTCTAGACACAAAGAATGAAAAATATACACAGATTTTCGACCAAGTCCTAGCAAACAGGCTTAGTTGACGCACTGAGAGTACCAGTCGTTGGCAGCCTTGCAGGAACCAGCAGAGCAGCACTTGGCACCGGAGAAGCCCTTTCCACCGCACTGTCCGTAGAGGGCAGCACAGCCAGCACCGCCAGCAGCCTTGGTGGGTGCGGCAGGGGCAGGAGCAACAACAGTGGCCATGGTAGTCTTAGCAGGGGCAGCAGGGGCGGCAGAGGTAGCCTCCTCCTTGGCGGGAGTGGTGGCACCACCGGCGCTGCTAGCACCGCCAGCCCAGACCTTGGGGCCGGGCATGGGGAAGTCCTTCTTGCCGTTGTAGATGCTGAAGTTGGCGTAAGGGTCGGTGGCCTTGTAGGCACCGGGGAACTTGACCATGGGGCCAGGGGTACCGCTACCGCCACCCTGAACCTTGACCTGCATGCAGGAGACGTAGTGCTCAGGCTGGTTGACGTGGGAGCGGTGAACACCAATGTGCTCAACGCGGACGAGGTACTCGCCGTTGGGAGTGTCCTTGGGGATCTTGGCCGCGACCCAGTCACGGTTGTAGGTGCACCAGGCGTCGCTGGTGAAGTCACCGTTGCCGCAGACACCCTCCTCGAAGATCTTGAACCAGTCACCAGATCCATCGTATGAAGTCACAGTGCTGGGAGCCTTGGACATGTAGACCAGGGCAGGGCCAGGGTGCTGGAACTTGGCTCCAACAGCCAACTTGAGGCGGATCTCCTCGCCAGCGTTGACGGTCATGACCTGAGTCTTGCCGGCCTTTTGGGCACCCTGGTTGCAAACAATATCGGGGCCATCGGCGGTGGATCCATCACGGATATCGGCAGCTGGGTTGGAGGAGAACTTGATGGGGTTGTACTTGGTGACACGGCTCGACTCGCGGACGTATTTGAACTGGGGCTGCGCAACACCGCCAACAATGTTGGTGTCGAAAAAGTAATGGGCGGAAGCCACTTGGGCGACGGCGCTGAGGACGAGGGCGTTGAACTTCATTCTGGCTAGCAGTAATGAAACTTGTATATTTGATAAAAAAGAGTGTTGATGAACGAATGTAAAGGCTGAAGAAGCGAATGTAGAAAGCGACTGAAACGAATGTATTGCTTGCTGGTGAGTTGTAAATGTTGGACGTCGTCTTGATTCTTATATCAGAATTGTGAGCCCACGATTCGAAACAACTTCATGCTACCAGCGCCTAGGTACCGGCGACCTGGTACGATCGGACATTAATTTCCCATAGAAGGTAACACAGGAGATAGCAATGCAGGTTCTGTCGACAACACCAGTCTTCCTTCCGTGATTGTAGGCGTTCTGGATCCCTTGGGAAGTGGGCATGGCCTTATCCCTTAGACCGTTCTGAGCATAGCAGCACTTGTGAAAACGTTCGAATCATCTCAGGAGGCAAGGGAACTGCTTGTTTGGTAAATCAAAGTCAATGCGGTAGTGATTTCTTCGGGTCCTGCCAAGGTCGTCTACTAACATTCCGTTCCAGTTCACGAAGTGGCGAAACGCTGGTGTCCTTGTTATGGGCTTGACGGACGTAGCGCTGTTTCGTTTAGAAACTTTTGACGCCTTGTCTTCCCTAATATGTGCTAGAATGTGAATTTCCATGGTTGTGATTCGACGTTCGGGGTGCACGGACTGTGTATAGAGAACCGGTGGTTATAACGGACGGGCCGCTGTCTGACAACATCAGGTCCACTGAACCCGAGACTAGCATTCCGTACGAAAGTTTGCGCGACCGCCGTCGTTGCCAGTGTGTCGGACCCGCCAGTGGAGCTCGCTGTGGCATTGTAGTCTGCGCGCAAGCCTTGCCATGGCCGGCTGTTCAGAGAGTGGATGCTAGATATACTGGCAAACATGTGACAGCTTTATCATGCTGCAAGTCATCTCTCAGTATACCTATAAAGTAGACGCCGAAAGATTGATCGTCAGCCGCAGTAAGTGATCCTTTGTAATTAGGAATCCACTGCATGTTGGGTGCAGACGCTGGCTGGCAAAGTCGGATCAAGCAAGCCTTGACTAGCAACCAGACAGACCGGGGTGGAGACAGCGGGTAGATTCGACGCTAGTGGTGACATGTAACGAAGTTCATGCATGCCGATGATAAGGGGAACTACCTGTAGTGTGGTATGCTGTCTCAGCGTATAAGTTTTTCGGAACCAAGTGCCGAATGCGAGCTCCCGCTTTCATTTAGCTTGAGCGTTTGATTCATGGAAACCTAAAGAGAACTGTGCCGGCGAGCCATACGCTGTGCCACATCAGGCGTCTCATTCATATCGGGCTGTTAGATGGAGTCGATCCACTGTACCTCAGGCCGACTGGGAAAGGGGAAGGCGTTGGTACAGTCGCACAATCACTTGAGATTAGAACGAATAACGGATCTGCATCTAGTAAATTGACAACGATTCTTGTGAAGGCAAGCTGGTGGTTGGTGAAGAGTTGCGGTCCATGTAGTTCGTGGCTTCTATGTAAGGATACCACTAGGCTGTATCAGGCTAGTCTATACAACACCAACAGCATTGGGGGGCAAGACAAACTTATACACACTTCCCCCCGTGAAGCCAGATCCAAGTTGAAATGGGGACATAGGCATCACATCTGTTGACGGGTACTTGTCAAATGCTAAGAGTCGTCAATATGCTCTAGGAAGGGTGTGTTGCTGTGTGAGTAATATCAACTGCCGTGTGATCCGAAGGCATGCTACAACAAGGTACTTTATTGAGCAGGTGTCAAGATCGGACAACCCAGAAGAATAGAGAAACCAAACGAATACGAAACGTATACTTCTCAATGACAGCTAAGAGTGGTGGTGTATATAGCATCGCCTAACATACGCATATGAAAATCGTGACAAAACAACATGATCTAATGAGCAACAACGACGCTGTCATGCCTTATGCCTCCTTCTAGTCTCGACCTAGAATTCACCGCCGCCACCTCCAAGGGCGGCAGCGCCCCAGATGCCCACCAAACCCCAAACACCCACTCTCCATCCTCTCCATAGACCATGCACGCCCTGACCCTTCCTTGTGCGCGGCGGCCTTGAGAAGCCCATTGCCTTTGCACTCGCGGCCTTGGCAGCATTTGCGGTCTGAACTGAGATGCCTTCCTCGCGAGCGATGAACCACATAGTACCCAGAACACCCCTATATTGACCTGGGTCCACGATCGTCTTGAAGCTCTGATCGGAGCTCGGCTTATCCAGACCATAGGCCGGGCTTTTAGCCCGGCTAGGAGGTATCTGGTACTCAGAAGCTAGACGCTGGGTTTCGTGGTCCTGCAGGGCAGCGACCTGGCCGCGCCGGAGAACGGTTTCAAGAGGCAGGCGGACGAATAGCTCAGTTGTGGAGGAGAGAAATGTGCTGAAGGAGTAGGTGGTAGGCGTGAGGATCGGGTCGATGCTCAGTGTCGAGCGGAGGAAGAGAGGTGTTGAGGAGGAGATAAGTGTGGGCACACATGCGTGCATTATGGTAGCCGGAAGGAGGCTGGGTGAGACAGAGAAGGAGGGAAGAAGAGAGAGGCAAGGGTATATAGATCGTGGGGAAGAGGAGATGGGTGTGATGATGAGGCGGGTGCGCACCATATCGAGGGGTGCGAGGAGGGTGGCCGCGATGGCCGTAGCTGCGACAGCAACACCGAGTGAGGTCAGTGGGCTTGGGCTATCCAGTATATCCAAACCTCCTATGCCGCTTCCTGCTGATCCTACCAGGCCTGGGTCTGGTATGTTCAGCAGGGCCGAGATCAGACTCCTGAACCATCCCTCAGTCGTCTTAAGCAGGAAATTGTAGATGAAAGTGCAGTTTGTAGCCTTCCACACCCCCCACGCCGACTCCTTCTGCCATAGCTGTGCTATCACTTCAAGAAGCGAGTCTGGTCGTTTGAGGTCTAGTTTGCGTATGGCGGATGGTGGGGGTCGTGTGGGTGTTCGTGACCGTGACCGGCTATCGAGACGTCTCTGGCGCCTCCGTGGGGACCTCGATTGTTCGACGGAAGGGGAGTATGGCGAGGGTGAGGTGGGGTTCATACGCGGTGCAGTAGATGTGAAGTATGACGGCGAGTCCTCGTCCGACTCCTCGTCTGAGGGCGGATACTGCGTCCATTAGCCCACATTCACGTGTCAGACCCCGCCCAGTGTCTGATACATACATCCTCAAACTTTCCGCTCGCGAAGCTCTGAGGCCTGCTCTTGTGGCCGAGCACATCTCCCTCCAAGCCTGCTAGTTGTCCCTTTGCCTCGTGTATCTGCAATATCGTCTTCGCAACCTCGAATGGTTGGGCTAACAGGACGCTTGTGTAATTCCACAAGGCATGGTCGAGCAGCTTCTTTGCATGCCCAGCTACTGAAGGCGACGTCTCTGGAAAGTACGAGTCATAGTCGAGATCGGACAGAATGTCGCGTGCCTGACTGCCGAGACTTGATTTACTACTGGCACTGGGCTTCAAAGCGGGCGGTAATGACGAGCTTGTCTGGTTCTGCGGAACATCGGGAGGGGGCCCAATAGATGGCGGGATATAGTAGGGCCTTAGGGGGTTCGGAGCATCACGAGAGGTCGCCATTGTATCTCTCGTTTCTCGGGGAAAGATTACGTGAGGCTGGGGATGTTTATCGTTTTCTTACCCGCGGTGGTGGATGCGCTGTGAAGATCGACCGGGGTCATGCCTGGTCTGTGCATCAACATTTCTGACGTCTCACAGCATTCGGAATTATCGCGCGTTGACTCTTGGTAACACTGCAAACACTGCGAGTCTTTCGCTTCTGCACACCCTTCTCCTTTCCCTTTTCAATTTCAGACAATTCGCAGGCTTTCACTCCCGCCATGGCTGTTAGAAGAGCTTGTTTGAGCGCTTTGGAGGGGAGGATAGCGGGCGCAAGAGGTGCATCGTCGAGTCCTCAGAGGTTCGCCAGCAATTGGACGGCATCGGCATGTCAGAAGTCTCTACACACACCAATGATGGCATCGTCCCTTCTATCACAATCGAGTGTCATCAAAGCAACAAGCCCGTCATGGCTCAGGAACCGCCGCCAATTCTCCTCGTCTCCCACATCCCGCCACGGTCACCTAGACCCACCCCGACCGGGTGAAGAGTGCGTCTAATGCACCCAATCATAGCAACACAAGATGACTGACGCCTTTCAGACGCAAGGTAACCTTTATAGACAAAGATGGCCACGCCACGACATTCGAGGTAGCCGACGGCGACAACCTTCTCGACATCGCCCAAGCCAACGACATAGAGATGGAAGGCGCGTGTGGCGGATCCTGCGCCTGCTCAACGTGCCATGTCATAGTAGCAGACGAAGCTTACTACGACAAGATGGAGGAGCCAGATGACGACGAGAACGACATGCTGGATCTGGCGTTTGGTCTTACTGAGACCAGTCGCCTGGGGTGCCAGGTCAAGATGAGCAAAGAGCTTGATGGCTTGGTCGTGCGGTTACCGAGCATGACGAGGAACCTGCAGGCTAGCGATTTCGACAGCAAATGAGTCAACTGAAGAAGATCAACATGTGGTATCGAGAGAGGGATGTAGTAGTGGTGAGAATACATCAAGGAACGACACTGCACACGGTCATATTGGCAGCGTCTAGGGATCGCATCGCATACTCAGCATTTGAGACGACATGTATTATACGAGAACTCCGCTTGCAGATGGACTGGCGTTGAGCACGACTCTGAATTTATGTATAATAAATGGTATCATGAACACACTGAAACTATGTCTCTTTTGTCCCCAAACGCCGAACTATGCATACTGAAGTGTCTTCAAGCCTCCACGCTGCCCTCCTTTTTCTGCCCTCCAGTAATCATATCTAGGAAACCCTGCTTGCTCATTTCCTTAACCTTCTCCTCCCTCTTGTCCATGCCAACTACCATACCCGCTTTGCTCTCTCTCTCCGCCTGTTCACCCTTGACTTGCGCCGCCCTTACAGCGTTGAACAGCTTGATGACACCCTTCTGTGCCGTCCGCCTGAGCTCCTTCTCCTTTGCTGATGTGGCAGCCGTGCTGACATTTGGGTCGTTGAGGCCCAAGACATCCTTCACCCGACCTTTCTCCTGTGCAGCCTTGCGCTCAGCAACAATTTGTCGGCGCGCTTTCTCCGAGAGTTTGGAGTCGGCGAGCTCACGGTTGGCGGTTGCGGCATCTTTGCTGCGGGACAGGATAGGCTCGGAACGTTTTGAGCTTGTCAGTTTTGAACCCAAAATCTTGGAAATCGAGTTGGCAAAGGCCTCGGGGTCGTTTCGCTTTCGTACTTTGCGCGCGGCAGTGGTTGAGGTCTCGGATACAGATGAGGCGTCGGAAGCATCCGACTCAGAGTCGGCGATTGAGAACTCATCCGCTTCAGGTTCAGAGTCGTCTTGATCATCCTCGGCGTCGCTTGGTAATGGCGCTTCGTGGTCGACGGGCGCAGTCTTCTTCAGGGCAGACTTTGCTGGCGCCTTTGCTGGTATGCTAGCCTTGAACTTGGGCTCAGGCTTCTTCAGTGGCGCTGCTTGAACTTTCTCTTCTTCTTCGTCGTCGCTGGCTGAAGACTCCTCTGCTGCCGCCGCTTGTTGTGCTGCTTTCTTGGCCTCAAACTTTGCTTGTTTCCTCAGCTGTTGCTTTGACAGCTCTTGCTTTCCGGGCAACGTCGCATTGACACCCGAAGGCTGGAATGGCTCTTCTGGCTCTAGACTGCTTCCGCGCCGAGGTGCATCGCGCGCGGCGCCCTCTTCTTCGTCACTCGAACTGTGGTAGTTCTTCTGCTTCTTGACCTTTCTCTTCTCCTTCTTGGGCACCTTTCCGCGCAACTGCTCCTCGGTCCGTCTCCGTTTCAGCGATGTGTTGACCATTGTGGCTGTGAATGTCGAGATTTGTGAATGTCGCAAGTAGAGCGCGGTCGCAGAAAAAAGTTCCAGAGGCGTCGGCGTTAGCAACCCAAATCACCGACCGTGGACGACGGCAAGCGCGCCCCGCCATACTGGATTCCCCACAGAACACCACGAGAGATCACCAGCACCAAACACCCTACAACCTCACCCAACCCCCAATACCCCCTTAACAACCGCCGCTATGGTGCTTCAAGATCTCGGGCGGCGCATCAATGCCGCCGTCACTGACCTCACGAGGTCGCCAAACCTCGATGAGAAGGTGCGTGCCGCCACAGGAGAGCGCGACATAATGCTAGGTGGCTAACATGCGCAGGCCTTCGAAGCCATGGTCAAGGAGATCTCCAACGCCCTCGTCGAAGCCGATGTCAACGTCAAACTCGTCATGAACCTGCGACAATCGATCAAGAAAGCCGTTGACTTCAAGCATCTCGCGCCAGGTGTGAACAAGAAGCGCCTCATCCAGAAAGCCGTCTTCGATGAACTCGTCAAGATGGTCGACCCCCACGCCGAACCCTTCAAGCCCCGCAAGGGCAAATCGAACGTCATCATGTTTGTTGGTCTGCAGGGTGCGGGTAAGACGACAACGTGTACAAAGCTGGCGAGATGGTACCAGGCAAGAGGCTTCAAGGCCTGTCTGGTGTGCGCCGATACCTTCCGTGCTGGTGCCTTCGATCAACTGAAGCAGAACGCGACCAAGGCGAAGATCCCATACTACGGTAGCCATACACAGACCGATCCTGTCGTCGTGGCAGCCGAGGGTGTGGAGAAGTTCAAGAAGGAGCGCTTCGAGATCATCATCGTGGATACCTCCGGACGTCACCGACAAGAGACAGACCTCTTCGACGAGATGGTGCAGATTCAGAATGCCGTGACTCCCGATCAGACAATCATGGTGCTGGATGGAACAATCGGTCAGGCTGCTGAGTCGCAAGCGCGCGCTTTCAAGGAGGCTGCAGACTTCGGAGCTATCGTCATTACCAAGACAGACGGTGCAGCAGCAGGAGGTGGTGCCATTTCCGCTGTCGCAGCAACGCACACGCCCATTGTCTTCCTCGGAAACGGAGAGCACATGCTGGATCTCGAGCGCTTCGCGCCACAGGCTTTCGTCTCGAAACTGCTTGGCATGGGAGACGTGCAAGGGCTTGTCGAACACGTGCAATCGCTCAAACTCGACCAAAAAGACACCATGAAGCATATCACTCAAGGAATCTTCACTATCAAGGACCTGCGGGATCAGCTCTCCAACATCATGAAGATGGGACCATTGTCTAAGATGGCAGGCATGATTCCCGGTCTCAGCAGCATGATGGGTGGTATGGACGATGAGGAGGGTGGTACCAAGCTCAAGCGCATGATTTACATCTGCGACAGTATGACTGAGAAAGAGCTAGAGTCGGATGGAAAGATGTTCGTTGATCAGCCCACACGTATGACACGCATCGCTCGTGGCTCCGGTACCTCCGTGCGTGAAGTCGAGGAACTGCTTACCCAACACCGTATGATGGCCGGTATGGCGAAGAAGATGAAGGGTGGAATGGCGAACATGCAGAAAGCACAAGGTGCCATGGGAGGAGGAAACAAGCAACAACAACTCGCAGCTATGCAGAAGCGCATGCAAAGTATGGGAGGAGGCGCCGGCGGTGCCGGCGGTGGTATGCCAGATATTGGTGCTATGATGAAGATGCTCGGTGGAGGCGGCGGTGGCGGCATGCCCGACATGTCAGCCCTAGGCGGAATGGGTGGCATGCCTGATATGGGTGCCATGATGAAGATGATGGGTGGTATGGGTGGCATGCCGGGCATGGGTGGAGGTGGTGCTGGTGCAGGGCAAGGAAAGGGGAGGAGGTAGTGTCAGAGCTATGAGGATATCAGTTTGCGATTTTTGATGCATAGCCGCGGCGTTCGGGTTTGTTATCACATCTGGGGGATTCTCTGCGTTGAGGTACACATCGTATGTCACTACTTCCGCCTGCTTCCCTCTTTGATCTTCTCCCTGTCAACAAGTTTCGATCATTATGTTTGGTCCGATAAGAATGACTATGCCAGCTGTTTCCAGGAGGACGGTTTGTGGATTCTGAACCCTTACAGCAATACCTTCAACACTGTTTGGGTTGTTGAAGTGTTTACATATAACTTCCGAATAAGCCTCTGGTATTGTCTCACACTACCCGCTATCATTTACTGGCATCAGAACATGGTTCTTCTACTAGAGCTCCCTCGCGAAGTCCGTAACAACATGTTCGCGCACCTCATTCGTGCGTCACAGGACCTCTCCTCCATACTCAAGGTCAATCGTCAGCTAGCTAAAGAATGTATCGAGGAAGTCACATTCTACCACCAAAAGCACTTGACACAGATGACATCTGACCTACGCATCCACTTTCCACAAATAGACTTCGAGTTCAACGTTCCGCAAAAAGGTGATTGACTGTTGGCTATCACTACCATGACACTTTCACTTCCTGTTAGTCCTCAGAATATCCGCAATCCAATCACACTAGGAATGTTCTTGGCGGAAGTGCTGAGAATGCGTAGGCTGCCTCTTACAGAAACTCTCAAGATCGTTCTGCAACCACAGCGGATGCCAGCGCCTCAACGGATGCCGGAGAAGTCACAGCCGAACAATCACCATACATCTGTTCATATGATTCGTTACTTGGGGCAGTTCATCGTGAGAAAATTTGTTGATAGGGATGAAGAAGTTGGGGAGGAAAGCGTGGGAAGGGTGATTGTTTGTTGGGATGCGGGTGTAAATGAGACAGCGCTATGGAGGGGCCTTTTGAGGCGTATACCACCGCTGACTGTGCAGCAATCGAGCTGCTTTGGACTAGATGACTGGGACGAGGATGGAGAGGAGATAGTCTTGTGGTGGAGGAAAGATGATGCCTGATAGTCGATCCGTTACTCCAAATTCACCATGACAGCACTGCTCGATGTGCTAGTTGTCTAGCATGTTCTTCGAATAATCACCAAAAGAGGAAATAATTATTGTTGAAAGGATGAGAGTAACCAGGAGGCTCAAAATGTACGGACAAGTGGGATTGTGTGGCGAAAGGTGGTAAGAGAGATTGCTAGATCACAGACATTACAGTATGAATCTGTATAAGCTATGCGTCTAGCGCAGGACGGAGAGTTCCTCAATCAGTCGTTCCTATCTCAGCTCTTCGTTCTACTTGTTCTTGTCGCCATTACTCTCTTGTGCTTGCTCTTTCTGGTATTCTTCAAAGTCAAAGCCTAATTCCTTGACGTCTCTAATCTCTCTTCTCTTCTCCCCCATCTTGCCAAAAGCCTGTCGTATCTTCGGGAAGTTTTCACGGCACCAGTATTGCCATTCGCCCCAAATGGGCGGTATCTTTCCTTTGCCTTCATTTTCCAGGCCCTCTTTGTTCTCGGCACTCAATGCCCATCTACTCATTGCATTGATATAATTCGCATCTTTAGGAAAGGGTAAGAGATGGAAGTTTCGCCCAGCGCCCATTTCTTCCTCTATGACTCTTTCCCACTTGCGCATGTCTGATAGTGGTGGTAGGGAAAGCCGACCGGAATACACGCGTGCAAGGACGGCGGATTGCGCTTCTGCTATAGGGAAAGGGATTACGCGTTGGTTTAGGGCTAAGAAGCTCAAAGTAGGCCGTGGCGCGTAAAAGAGGTGCTGGTAGGTGTTGTTTACTCTCTCGCCGGTTGTGATGAGTTCAGGCTTCACATCTTGTAGAAAAGGCAGACTGTAGAAGTAACCTGTAGCAAAAACGATAGCGTCAATGTCGTGCTCTTCCGTCCCATCTTCAAATATAACACCTCTACTAGCGGGAATAAACTTCTTTATTGGCGGAACTTCTCGTCTCTTTTGATCTTCACCTGCTGTTCCATGCGTAGCGCTAAACATAGACTGTGAGCGTGTAGACCATAGCAGCGGCTTTTGGCAGAACTCGGCAATCTGGGCACTGACGTCTGCGCCTGATGCCGAGTTGCCTACAACGATTACTTTCTTAGTATTGAAGTCTTCGGGTTTGCGGTAGTATTTCGAATGACTGATGCGGCCAGGGTGTTGTGCGGCCCATTCCTTGATACCATCCATGGGAGGGATGTAGGGAACTATGAAATGGCCGTTTGCTACAATCACTGCATCGTATACTTCGGAAGTGTCTTGGTTCGTGATCAGATTCCGTGTCGTGACGGTCCATGAGCTGCTAGTCTTATTCGGATCAACTGGGTTGATACTGGTCACTTGTGTGCAGTATCGAACAAGATTTTGGACGTCCGCAGAGTAGTCGTCGATGTATTTGAGGACCGTCTGGTGCGTAGGGAACAATTGGCTATCAGATGGCCAGTCCAGATCCTGGAAGCCCATCAATCCCCTAGGTATGTTCGTCTCCAGCTTCTCGTACATTGGTGATAAGAATGAAGGTATTCTTGATGCGCCGTTTATCCCATTGGTATCGATACTCCCATTCGCTACTGCTTCTTTAGACTGCCATTCCGGCTTTTGTACATCTTTGTTTGGATTAGTCTGGGGTATGTCGAAGAGATTCTCGTCTCGTTGTTCGCCTGTATATATCCATATTCCTCCTGGTCTACTTCGTTGTTCGAACAACACAATCTTGTCGAATGCTTTCTCTGCACGGAGGTATTTCGCTGCCACCACACCTGAAGGCCCTGCGCCCACTATTGCGATCGTCCGAGCTCTTACTGATATTCTGTCACTATCGGAAGACATTGTACGTGGTTCTAGAGTGGCGAAAAGACGAGACAGGAGAGATGTTAGGGGGTTGGGCGCCGATCTAATGCAAGTTCTAGATAGAGAGTATCGCGAAAACACAAAAGAGACCATAGGGAAGAAACGGCAATAGGAGATGACGCTGAGATGTTCAGATGGCCATGATGCTAGAGCCCCCGAGATTCGGGGCTTGTCGGAATTGTCTTCCGATCGGAACTAGGCGAGGCTGTTGCGCATCATCGACCTCGGAGGGCAGCTGCGTCAAGCTGCAAGACGAATACCACCGGCTGTATATTGACGATTCGGCCCTACAGCGCGTCCGTCGTCCCTCATCACTGGAGTTTCCCCTCACTGTGTCCGCTTCTCGTACTGTGAAACATACTCAGCAATGCTGCGCACACTGCGACTTGCACGCCTTTCATCAGCACCGCGACCAGTCCGAAGCTTCTCAACCCACAGTGCAGCCATGGCGCCGTTACGCATCGGATTCGTACCGGGTAAGCGCGTCATCACTCACTCTACACATCCGGCTAACGGTAACAGAACACTTCTCCACCCCACTCGAGTTCGCGAAGAAACACTATGGCCTCGATGCGAAGCTCATCCCTTACCCCAGCGGTACAGGCCACATGGTCACCGCTCTGCAGTCCAACGAGATCGACATTGGTGTTGGTCTTACCGAAGGCTGGATAGCGGCACTGGGAAAAGCACAGGCAGCTAAGGAGGACGCTGGCTTCAGCATAGTGGGTACCTATGTTGAGACTCCACTGTGCTGGGCCATATCGACAGGTGCCCGTAGAAACGAGCTCAACGGGATCCAGGACCTGAAGGGCAAGAAGGTCGGCGTGTCAAGAATTGGAAGTGGAAGCTACGTCATGAGCTTCGTGCTGGCTGACCAGCAAGGGTGGCTGGACACGACGTCGGACAGCCCGCCGTTCCCAGTCGAGCCATTGAACACGTTCGCAAACCTCCGCGATGGAGTCAATGACGGCACAGCAGACTTCTTCATGTGGGAGCACTTTACATCGAAGCGCTACTACGATAACGGCGAGATCAAGCGCATTGGTGAGATCTACACGCCGTGGTCTTCCTGGAAGATCGTCGCTGCAAACCATCTATTGAACCCAAAGAACTGGAGTTCGTCGCCCAACGCAAGCAAACCAGTGCTTACTGGGGAGCTCGACGACGTCATGGACAAGGTCAACAAGGGCGTTAGACACTTTGAAGAGAATCAGGAAGAGGCTGTGCAGTACATCAGCACCAAGCTCGATTACTCAGAAGAGGACGCGAGAGAATGGCTGAAGACTGTTCGCTTTGCCAAAGATGTCAAGGGCGTAGACAAGGAGGTGGTCAACAAGACCGTTGGTATATTGCAGAAGGCTGGCGTGTTGGGCGGACAGGTTGACCAGAAGACCATGATCGGACTCGAGCGACGTCTGGCATGAACCTAATCTGCTTAGACCGCTGATTGTCATACCACGCAATCCGCAGACGGTTTGCAGCCCGTGCCCAATAGCTTCAGCCCCATCAAGCACTCCGTGTGACGGGATCGCCAGCGCATGTTCAGAACCATGTCATAGCTCGGAGATTAAAGCAATGTGCTTTTTGCTTGTCTTTTGTTGCATATCAATCACAGCAGCACCCGTCTGCAACTACGATCAACCAAGATGCCTTCACCTGTACTATCACGTCAAAGTGTGACTGCACAGCACAAAGCGATGCATTCACCTGCGCTACCTCGTCAAGGTGTAACTACACAGAACCGCGAAGTATTTATACTAGCTGGAAGATTCTCTTGGAACCCTCTTGGAGATTCTCGCACTTCAACCAACTACAACTCAACTGTCGACGTACCTTTACAGCACACCTTGAAGGCCTTTGCGACAGAAAAGGACCAGAAACGGAAATCACCTACTTTCGTAAACTTCTCTAGGCCTCTTTCTCCAAAATGCCAGTCGACACCACGAAAGAGCTAGAGCTATCTCACCTCGACCAACAACCTCACATACGCGTATACGGACGCTATTACATCATCTTTCCGTTCCCAGACATCACTTACGCGCACGCAGCCAAAGAAGCGCTACACACGGGCTTCAAGGAAGTCTTGCGACGATTTCCCTATCTTGCCGGCACGGTAGACATTCCCGACCCCTCTACGGAACTTCTTCGAGTACGCTACCCCGACCCCATCGATCTCGAAGCGGAAGCCCGTCGCGTCTTCACGGTTAGCTACGATGACGCACAACACGACTACGATGCTCTTGCCGAAGACGCGTTCACACCCGGCGAGTTGCCCGCTACCATATTTTGCCCAAACGAGTTGAAATACCACGCTGGATTAGGCAACGACCCATACGCCGAGAGGATGACTTCATTGCAAAAAGGTCCAGTTCCAGTTTTCGCGACCCAGGCTACATTCATTCCTGGAGGCTTGGTGCTGAGCGCCTGGTTCTATCACGCTGTTCTTGACGGGACGGGAAACGCAAGGATCCAGAAAATATGGAGTGACGCAGTACGAGCCTTGCATCCTCAAGCGAGCAAACCATTGCTTAGGGTTCCTAAATTTTACCGAGCACCCAGCTACAAAGATCAGCTCCAACCACTGCAGGCGATTATTAATGAGTGGAACGACATTCCAGACCCGTCATCAGCTCGAAGCGCACTCGCAACGCTGGTCCAAGAAGCCGGTGTAGCAGACAACTTTGCAGATAAGTCAGGGAACCCGCTACTTGCCAAGCGTTACGAACTGCGCAAGGGACCGGACGAAGGACTACAAAAGGTCATCACGAACATGTTCCGCTTCTCATCGCCAGCTCTCCAAAAGCTCCGCAATCAGCTATCGACCAAGACCGGCAGAAAGATCTCTATCTTTACCGCACTGTCAGCGATTATCTGGGGAAACATTGTACATGCTCGATCGACATCGCTAGCTGCTTCAGGCAACAAGCAGTCAACACTCGCCGTCGTTGTAGATCTTAGAAAATATCTTCCGCCTCCCTTTTCATCGCCGGATTATCTCGGAAACCTCGTACTGTCTGCCCTACCTACCCTCGATCTTGAGAATGGGGTACCTGACTGCGTAACCTCGCTGCGAGAGGAAGCACCCCATGCTCCAGACAACTTTTTTCCGGCAATGACTGTTCCTGCAGATCAGCAGAGCTTTTGCCTTGAGGACCTTGCAGTCAAGATCACAGATGCTCTGCATGCTGTTGATGCGGCGTGGGCGATTACGCAAATTAACAGCGTTCTTACTAACCCCACCGAAGCCCAGCAATCTCTTCTGAAATTCCCCAAAGGTCCGGATCTGTACATCACTAGCTGGCAGAGGATGGGCGCCGACCGTGAATGGTACATTCCTGGAACTAGTACGCCTAACGCAACTGCAATCCGGAGGGCGGCTTGGGTAAGCGAGGGTGGCATCGTGGTTCTGCCCAGGGAAGAAGACAAAGAAGGGCAAGAAGGAGAGCCGTATGAGGTTATGCTCAGCCTTACCCAAGCCGATATGGAAAGGTTTGAGCATGGTTTGCAGAGTGCCGGGTGGTTGGTAGATTCCCCCGTTGACAACATCGTCGACACTTTGAATCACCTCATACTTGGAGCTCATCAGGAACCTGAGGCAAAGCCGTCTGTTGGACAGGCGAGGGCGTCCTTGTAGTCTGACTAGGGTGGGGGAGCATTCCATGATTCATGTCATGACTTAATTCTTGTATATATAGCTTGCACTTGGAGACTTACCTAGTACACTAATGATGGTACCTTAATTGGCGGATTTGTGAATAAAGATTAAATCTATGGTTTTACTTCTCATGTGCGAACGCTTTCACCGCTCGGACCCGTACCTGCATATTCATGACTAAAGATGACGATCGGCCGCGGCAACTACCCACTAGCGCCCATCAAACAGCGTCCCTGAGAAAAACAAGTCGCTGCCCCCAACAAACGGGTATTGCTACCCACAGACCCCAGAAATCCCCACGCGGAAATCCTGAAAAAAATGGCCGACGAAAGAGAGCCTTTGCTTTCTTATCATGAGGTGCAGCGGGAGAGAACGGAACAGCTACTCGCTCACGAAATCACAGCGAGCGCGCAGGCTAATGAGGACTACCCTATCGATCATGGGAAAGTAGCGTGGATGCAGGTTTTGGGTGGATTCATTCTGTTTGCGAATAGCTGGTGAGTTCCCTCGAAGTCTACCACACGCCGTAATACAGACGCTAACAGGACAAAGGGGTTTGCCAAATACGTTTGGTGTCTTCCAAACCTATTACGTTGATTCTTTACTTCCAGGGCAAGATGCGGCGCGCATCGCATGGATCGGATCGATCCAGCTGTTCTTCACCACCATCGGTTGCTTGCCTGGAGGTGTACTGCTTGATCGAGGATACCTCAAAAGTGTTATCGCAGTCGGCACGGCGCTAGAAGTGCTTGGACTGATCCTGACTTCCTTCTTCAAGAGCTACTGGGCCATCTTCTTCGCCCAAGGAGTGCTTATGGGCATTGGAAGCGGGCTGATGGCGATAGTCCCCGTCGCTGTGCTGGCCATGTTCTTCGAGAAGAAACGTATGCTGGCTACTGGTCTTGCGTCGACTGGTGCCAGTGTGGCTGGTATCGTCTTTACAATTTCTTTACGCTCGCTTTTCCTCAGCGTGGGTTTTGCATGGGCCGTCCGCATCTTCGCGCTCATCATTCTCATCACGAATCTTGTCGCTTTTTTTGTGATGCGATTGCAACTCCAGTATGGATCCAAGGGCTCTAGCTTCGGCTTTCATCACTTCAAAGATGTGCCATACACGGTGTTCGTCATTGCATTTACCCTGTTTGTTGCATCATCCTTTGTACCATTCTTCTTCATCCAGGAGTATGCCATCAAATTGGGTGTGTCCAAGGACATGGCGTTCAACTTGCTTTCGATCATGAACGCTGCCAACATCTTTGGACGTTTTGTGCCCAACTTCATTGCTGACCGGTACGTCTCCATCACCTTATCCTCGTAGTAGCCGTCTGCTAATAGTCTCAACAGGTACGGTGGTGTCAACACCCTACTTCCTCTTGCCATCGCATGCATCATCACCCTCTGCATGCTTCCTCTCGCCCATGAAATCAACGGTCTCATTGCCATCAGTATCGTATATGGCTTCCTTTCTGGCGGCGTCATCATCATTCCTGGACCTACCATTACTGATCTGTCGCCGAACAAGGCTGAAATTGGCGTTCGACTCGGTCTTGCGTACCTCGTCGCTGCTTTCGGTGGATTGTTTGGTAATCCCGCTACTGGCGCTATCAAAGGAGAAGGCAACGGTGCAGTAGACAACTTCAAAGGAGTATGGTTCTGTGCGGCAGCCGTTATGGGTGCGGGTGTCGCGGCGCTTGTTGTCACTAGGTGGTTGAAGTTAGGTAGCGCGTGGGCTGTGGGAAGAGTGTGAGTAGCGATCAACCCCGCCAAGCTATAAGCAGCCTAGCAAAGGTTGAGCTTCAAGCTACCTGAACGGCAGGTGGTATGCGAACGTCAGCTCAATGTGGCTTATCTAATCACGACGAATCTTCCACATCAGGTCGTTTTTGCACGATGCAGCCAATGGGCTGTTTCCGCCAATCAGGTCCCAGTTGTGGCCGCACATTAGACGCTACTTTGAAGACTAGAACATCCGATAGCTGCAGTGTAACACAAAATACGGAATAGGAAATATTCCCAATATGACCCAGGAGTACAAGCGGATATAACATGAACCTTCCTCTGCGCATCCAACGTCGGTCTCTTTCCTAGTTTTAGCACATACTTCGCGGTAGTAGCCATAATGCTCCCACTTAATATCCTCTCCCTTTTGTACGCGCTTCCACTTACGCACGCTGCTCTTTATCACCCTACACCGGCTCTCTCCTTCATCGAACACGTCCTCGTCGACAACTGGGGAGCATACGCATCGAATTTCTCTTCCGCAATAACCCCTTGCACACGCTATGTCTCGCAGACTGGGACTATGGCGCTGACAAGCGGTCGCACGACGTCGGCACAATGGATGCGCGTCATGTTTCATGACTTCGTCACTGCGAATGTGAGCGCAGGCACGGGTGGTATCGATGCTAGCATCGGGTTCGAAACAGCAAGAGTGGAGAACAAAGGGAGTGCTTTCAACGACAGTTTTGCATTTTGGAGGCCATTCGTTCACGATGGAGTTTCTAGTAAGTTCGGAACCGATCGTGAGCAACTATTAGTGCTGATGTGTTGGTAGTGGCGGATCTCATCGCGCTCGCCACCGTCATGTCTAATAACTTGTGTGGAGGTGCGCAGATGCCTTACCGCGCTGGACGCACCGACGCGACAGAGGCTGGACGTACTACTGGAGTACCCGCACCAGAGACTGATCTCGAAGAAACTTTGCTGTTCTTCGAGCGCGCTGGATTCGACAAGGTAGATGCTATCGGTCTTACAGCTTGTGGACACACTTTAGGATCTGTTCACCATGTACGTATACACAAAGCGCTTGGACTAGCTTTCAATTGCTGACCCCTGTAGGGTGGTTTCCCTGAAGTCGTAGATGAGAGTTTCGTTACACCCGAGAACACGAATGGCGGTAGCAATTTCGACACTACACGTGGCGTGTTTGATCCCAATGTCCTCGGCGAATATCTAAATGGAACAGGGAATAAAGGAGGACCATTGGTCACCTCATACAACGACACTATGAACTCCGATCTGCGGTTGTACGAAAGCGACAAGAACGCCACTATGCATGCCCTGTTCGCCCAAGGCACGGGTTTTCTGGATACCTGTGTCGAGCTTATGAGTCGAGCCATTGATACAGTACCTGCTGGTGTCCAGCTAGGTGAGCCAGTTACAGCAATCCTTGTCAAGCCAATCAATGTGACATACGACTTCAAAGAAGACGGAAAATTGATGCTCAGCGGAAAGATCAGAATCCTCACACCAGCGGGTGCTTTTCCGCCATCATCATTGAATATCCGCATCAACCAACACGAGACAGAGATTGAGCCGGAAGTCGAGACTGGAAGCTCCGTGTTTGGTCGAAGCAATAGTATATACGGAACCACGTCGTACTTTCCGTTCTCGCTATCTGGACCTACCATTCGTGATGCAACATCGTTCTTGGTGTACGGACCGGGCATATCAGAATCGACTTTCCCGATCACTAGTCAAGCCTTTTTTGTACCCAGTTTGACAGCGCTAGAGGGTTCGTCGATCAATGTCACGATTGCCATAACCGAGTCGAAGTCTTGCAGTGACCTAGCAGTGCGTCTCGCAGCACCGTTTGTGCAACACGATACGCTAGCACCGAAGATGCATGAGACCAGTATAGCTGTTGGGAAGGCAACA
>Ga0058698_10000134_pt1 | contig 41734 bp, 38 predicted proteins | sample AgamicAsSfe_FD_67288 | JGI IMG/M metagenome (GOLD analysis project Ga0058698, IMG submission 67288) | Agave microbial communities from Guanajuato, Mexico - As.Sf.e | ecosystem: Host-associated > Plants > Phyllosphere > Phylloplane/Leaf | place: Guanajuato, Mexico | collected 2012-05-30
GTCCATGGCTGGTGGACAAGGTGTTTATATGTCGCTAGCAAGACCGGACTTGATTGCGTCGAAGCGGGAGTGACTCTCGGTCGTCAGGGGCTGCGCTGCTTTCGGAGCTTTCCTAGAAGAGTACAGCGGGGTAGTTTCAGCGAGTCTGCTGAGTTACGAGAAGGCTTGGTAGTCCAACCGTCGTACGATAGCGTCGATAAGCAGGACTCGAGACAAAGGATGAAACGAGCAGAAGAGCGATGCAAGTTGCGGATCGAGATATTATATTGACATCGAGGATCCAGAGAGGAAGAAGGGCGAGTTTAAGCTTGGATGAGCTTGGATCATCAGCTGGGAAACCGTTACGGGATATGAACTCATGGCCCAGTCGGATCAGCTGAGGGCGAGGACGATCTTCGGCTGATCGCTGCAGGGCTAGTGATTAAGGCTGATGCTTCTTTGAGGAGAGCCCTGCAGAGCTTCCTCCAAGCCACCTCGTGGAAAGGACACAACAGCACGCGGGCTTGTGAGCTCTAGCAACAAGAGAGTGACCACAGAGCATCGCCTCGAAACTCGACACGGTGTGGCAAGACAAGCATGATCCCGACCGAGCCAAGGTACATGTACTCATCATGATCCATGATCACTACAATACGTGTTTCACACCGGACAGATCGGATAAAGACCCGTTCTCCTTCAGGATTGACGTCCGGCGAAGATCATGCCATCATCCACGGTATGCTAAGCTTTCTTCGTCCTGTTTCCTCCCGTCGTTGCAGGGATTGTGCCTCCGTTGTTGTTGTTGTCGTTGTCGTTGTTAGAGTTTAGCTTTATGCACGCGATATTGATGCCAGCACGAGCAGCGTGACGATGCGGTGATAGTTCACAACAGTTTGCAATGTAGCGCGCCGTGACCATGGCAAGTATGCGTGGAATCGCGCGATTTGGCTTGGACTGAGAGCGTCGCTTGGTTCATACTGCATCAGTACTAGATCAGAAGTCTGTGCGGAATCAAACTCCCTAGCAGTACGGCACTCTCCCAGTATCCATCAAGACTTCCGATTTCAAAGCAGTAGCAGCTGTGAGACAAGACAGCCAGCAAAGGCACACAGAGGGAGGATCGCAATGAGATACTGCTTGCGTACCCTGTCCTTTTAGTCAAACTTCTTCTTCTGTCTGTTAGTGACACTGCCAGTCAGACCGAGTCTTCATCACATTCATAGCTGAGACGTGAAGTCACTCGTAGAGGCAGGCCTCGTATACACCTAGCCCTGCAAAGTGAACAGCAGTGTCTTCATCAAGGCTCGCAGCTATGCGGGAACAATCGATGCAGGCAGTGGGCCCATTGCCTGATCTGAATGTTATTACCACCATGACCCTTTGACTAGTCTTCATGATTCCCCAATCACATCTCCCTCCCGTCCTCTCCTGTCTCCTCCTCCTTTCTCATCAGCAGCGTGGCCCATAACACATCCTACCAATACACCGTCAGCCCTTCCCCCTCAGCCTCCCTCACCCCTGCCGAGCAAATCCAACTCCTCTCCGAACTCACCACTCTAGGCCACCTCTGACCTCTCTTCCCTCCCCGCCTACCAAGTCTTCTCCTCCTCTCCGCACTCTCTCAACGATAAGATCATCGTCACAGCGCGATCCCCATCTGGAAACCTCATAGCATTCACATCCGCAGTTCGGCTCCAGATCCCCGAAAACGATAGCGACGTCGTACACACGGGCCTCACGATCGTGGACCCGGACGTCCGTCGCGGCAGCCTCGTCACATCATTGTTCGTCCGATTGTTCTTCCAACTGCTGGCGGATCACCCGAAGGGATTATGGCTGATGAGTATCTCTGAGGTGCCTGCCTCGCTTGTCCACATAGCGCTTTATTGCACGAACGTGCACCCTTAACCCAATTCCTCCACATCACCTTCTCCTCAATCGCACGCCGACCACGTCCCCGTCCCCTCACCACACCACCATATCGCCCACGTACGCTCTGCGCTCGCAATCCCACCCTCAGCAGCCTTAGGCGAGTTGGTTTTCATCTTTCGCGGCTTCGATGACTGGGAGGGTGAGCGCACACTTATGAAGGATGTTGATGATGAGCGGTATTGGCATCGAGATAGGGCGCTGATTGAGTATCATCGAGGGCTCTTTCGTAAAGAATAGGGAGGATGAGGTGCTGCAGGCTGCGTGGCTGGATCCGGGGCGAATTGGGAACGGGTTGGATATCGAGCGACGGGAGTGGTTCGAGGGGGGGGGAGGTAGATTGATGGGTATATTCTGTTGATGTACTGGACTAATTGAGACTTAGCTATCGAGAATGTGAGAACCCACGAACCACAAGAGCACACTGCCTCTTTTGCAGCACTACAGTACTAGGACACAAGTCTGAAAGGAATTCTTACGGCACTCTCACCCGAAGACTTTTAGATTTCTGTCCTGTGACTGTAGCATCGTGATCTTGACCTTGGTCTCAGCAAAGGACACATCCTTGTGTCCTTGATCACAACAAACGAGTGGTGGTCGACTAAGTCACACAACCGGAGTGGGTGCTTGCTGAACAGTGATAAAATTCTCATTTCGAATGTATATGCTTCCATCAAGGCATCGTGCTACGACTTCGTTCAGTACGTCCGTCCATCAATTACCGGGCACCAGAATCAGCTCATTAGACCTCCTTCAAGACCCTTGCCCGTATGTGCGCTCCTTTCAGCTCCAACCTCCACTTCATAGACCAGCAGTCCCACTGAACAGCAGCTCAATCGCGCCCTGCACATTCCCACCAGCCATTCTCAACGCCCTCACGTTGCGGTCGAACTCGTAGAAGCCCATCTCATTCAGTTGCCTCAGCTGTTCCGAATATTGCTCCTCAGGAGGTCTCGTATCCTGCACTGCTGGCGCTGCTGGCTGACCTCCCATACCGCCCATCCCAAACGGGTTGAATCCACCAGCTCCGGCGCCGCCGCCGCCACCCATCATCTCCATCATCTGCCTCATTGCTTCCGGGTTGAAAGGAGATTGTCCGCCTGCTCTTCCTTGTCCACCTCCGCCGAACAGCTGCGAGAAAGGATTTGGCTGCTGACTCGTGGGCTCAGAGCCAGTTGTGCCACTAGACGCATTACCACCCTGTGCAGCAGTGTTGCCGAAGAGACTTCCGAAAGGGTTTCCACCTGCTCCGCCTTGACCAAACATTGATCCGAGTGAATCACTTGGTTGCGAAGTCGTCGTTTCTGCAGCAGTCGTATTTCGAGTAGTACCAGCAGCACCCTGCAGTGTTGTATCCGTCACACCTGGCGCAGGCATCGCGTTCGCGTTGCTCCCGCCACCTTGACCGCCCATCGCTCGCTGCATCTGAATTGATTGACGGATGATTGCTGGGTCCATCAGCATCCGCCGCATTTCGGGGTTCTCCAGCATCTGGCGCATCATGGGGTTATTTCGAATCATAGGATTGTTCTGCATCATCTGGATGACGGCGGGGTTGTTCATGGCTTCGTTTATCTGGCTGGCAAACATGGGGTTATCCATCATTGCTAGCATGTCTTCCTGGTTCGGTGGCGGGCCCATCTACGAAATGTATTAGCTTGGTGCCTAGCATGGAGCTATAAGACCCGACGCACTCCTCCATCAGGACCAAACATATCTGCATCCGGCATCTGAGCAAACCCAGCATATCTTGCACCGGTCAGCTGAGCCATCGGGTCATTCCCAGTTCCTGTCGCCAGATTCGTTGGGACACCTGCATTCGGCACAGCAGACGATGAGCTGGCAGGATTCTGTCTTGCATTACTCGCAGCTCCTTTCACCATGTGCACTGTGTTGCCATCCTTGATCTTGTAGACAGATAGTTGGTCTGCATCTTTTAAAACGCGCCCGGAATAGATAAGACGTTGACGATCCGCAGGCACGTCGGCGTATTCTGTTGTTGACAGTTTCTCCTTCAGTTCGAGGACGGAGAGGGTTTCTGGGACAGTTATGACATATTTCTGGTCGTTTGATGATTTGACGGTGAAAGTGATGTGGGCTGCCTCTGCTTCGTCTGACATTGTGGAGTATGTAGTTGTAGTTGGTGATGAGGTTGTGTTGAGTGATTGCAAGTTCGAAGATGTAGTTTTTGTAATGTCTAGTGAGATCAGATCATGATACAAGTAGTCTCAATGTGAACAGAAGAGGCGATGTGTTTCAGGATCTTGATTGAGGCGGGTGTTTCAGGCAAGAGCGAACCTGGAACGTCGTGGAAACTGTCTGTATCACATGCGCAAGATCGTATTGTACGCTGGAGAAATTGATATTGTGCTGCAGTTTACAGCAGCAGGTGAGAACAGTTTCAAGCCGCGGTCTAAGCTTCCCCGCACTTCGGCCAATGCTCTACCTCTTTCATCTCATCTCCTCTCTCGCTGCTACGTCCTTACTTCCTTTCAATCTGACGAACTCCCAGCCAACTTTTCTACTCAAGATGCGTGGCTTCCAGCTCAGAGAATACGTCAGATCGCCCGACGAGCTCCAGCTGACCACTCTACCCGATCCGTCCCCAAAGCCGCACGAATACCTCATAGCCATACACGCAGCGGCGACCAACTTCTTTGACCTCCTCCAGATCCGCGGCAAGTACCAGACGCAGCCACCGTTCCCGTGGGTAGCCGGTGCAGAGTTCTCTGGCATTGTACTTCGTGCGCCTTCGACCCTGCCTAATGGACGGACACCGAGGTTCAAGGAGGGTGACAAGGTATTTGGGGCTACACAAGGGGCTTATGCTACGAAGATCACGGCTTTGGAAGATGTGCTGAGGCCAGTGCCGGATGGATGGAGTTTCTTCGATGCCGCTGGTATGATTACTGCGCGAAGCAGGGTCAAGCAAGGTGCACGCTGATGAGAATCACAGGTCTTTTCGTGACTGTTCCAACTTCATATGCGGCGCTAGTAAACAGAGCGAAGATAAAGGCCGGAGACTGGGTGCTGGTACATGCGGCAGCAGGTGGCGTAGGACTGGCTGCTGTGCAGATCGCAAAAGCGTTTGGCGCGACAGTGATAGCGACTGCCGGGACGAAGAAGAAGCTGGAGGTTGCGAAGAGCTTTGGTGCGGACTTTTGTGTGGACTACTCGAACAAGAACTGGGACGTCGAAGTCAAGAAACTTACGCCTAAGGGGAAGGGTGTCGATATAGTCTATGATCCTGTAGGCTTGTTGAACCAAAGCCTGAAATGTACAGCATGGAATGGCAGACTACTTGTCATTGGGTTTGCAGGAGGTGACATTGAGAAGATACAGGCGAACCGGATTCTCTTGAAGCAGATCAGTATTGTCGGAGTGAGTTGTTTCATTCCATCGGTATATCGTGTTCCTACTAACTGACTGTACAGCTATTCTGGGGTGCCCATGCAATAAACGAGCCAGAGGCTATTGGCCCTGTCTGGAAAGGCATATACGAGCTCATTGCGCAGGGAAAGTTCAAGGGCACCTGTTTCACCGATGTGGAATTTGTTGGCCTCGAACGTCTCCCCGCTGCATTGAAAGCCCTCGGGGCAAGAGAAACATGGGGAAAAGTTGTCGTAAAACTGCCGCAGGAAGCGCAAAGCAAATTGTGATAAAAGCATTCTGCTCACTTCGTTCGGTTGTTTGGCAACTGAACTTCTTCGACCGATCAACGCGGGGTCAGCATCATTGCCGCTCATTCATCCTGGTCGAACATATCGCTATCCTCTAGAACCGGGATCCCGTCATCTTCCTCGTCCTTCTGTCCATCAGCACTGTCACGCCGCGTGGCAGCCACATCAGACCCTCCATTAGCTGTAGACCCGACCGGCCCATCAAGAGGCGTTGTTGGCAATGTTCTCTTCATAACACATTGGCCATAGTCTCTGCGGCCCCGCTTGAACCTCTTCAGCGACAAGAATGTCTTGATGTCAGGCTGAATCCCAGGCGTGTTCTCCAAGCTGAGATGGTCACATCCCCAAAAGAACTCCACTTCCGCATGTGACACACATCGTCTCATCGATGCGAGGAGTTCGCAGGTCAGCTCTGCATTCAGACCCGGGTCACTGATGCGGATATCCTGTAGGGAGGCAGCATGCTCGGAGATGAAGTCCTGCAGGCCAGGACCCCAGACATGACGGCATATGAGCTTCTTCAGCTTTGGCCAGTATGCGCGCTTGGTTATCGTTACCCAGTTGTCGTCGTTTTGAGGTCCTTCTACGCGGAGACACACCATTTCGTCTGCATCATCAACAAGTTCCTCAAAAAGCTCAGTTCCGTGCTGCCAGTCACTAGTCCCAGAGGTAGTCAAGAGATGTAAGTGCGTGAGCTGACTGAAGATCGAAGTCAGCACTCGCTTCTGTCGGGCCAACACGGAGGATTGAGCCATCAGCGCGCTGAAAGAATTTTCAGGACGAGAGGCTTCTGCTTCGCGTGTCACAGTGGCTGCATAGCGATGTGGTCGACGCCCGAAGAAGCCCTCATTGCAGTCATTCTCGATCCACTTGTAATTCTCAAGGCCTGGGTATTGCTCCAGAACCTTACGCAATTGCTCAAGACTACGATAGCCTTTGAAGAAGTCATTGCGCTGCTGCCAACGGGCGAGGAGCTCAGTCATCACCAACCTATTTTCCGCGATCTCAGTAAGCTCTTCATCGTCGAGATCTTCATCGTCAGAGTCTTGGTTGAACTCGCTAGCAGCACGTTCGTATGACTCAATGGTAGACTCGTTGAAGCGCCAGAGAATGAAGTAACAAGACGTGATCGAAGTGGAGAGCTCATCATTTCTCGCCACAGCTGAGAGGATCTCTAAGGAGTGCGAAGTGAAGTCGCAGAGGATGGATTTGTAGGCGCTATGTTCGTGGTTTCGAGCATGACTAGCAACGACGCTTGCACCCAGCGCCGCGAATCTCTTGCACACACGACGGAAGTTGTAGATCTCCTGTGACAGAAAGCGATCAACCCTGCTTACACCGGTGCTGCGCGAAACAAAGTGCCCGATGTGCATCTGGAGTTCCTGAGGGAGTCGGAAGAAGCCAGATGACTGGTAGATCTTGCCAGTGTTGCGATAGCTATAGCAATGTCAGTACATTAGTCCGTGGAAAAGATCTTGGTTGACGCGTACCGTTTCTTCTCGTCATGGTAGAGTGGGAACATGTAGCTGGGAACATGAACAAGGTCACTCGACGAGCTCATGTTGGGTCGCTTTATTGCAGCAGAGTGCGGAAGAAGTGAGATCGCAGGTCTAGACGGCGAGGAGAGTGAAAAATGAAGGTTGACAAGTGAAAGGAAACCTGAATAGGCTACAGCAGACCCCTGCCCCACATCTTTCGCTTGTAAACGAGTCTGAAACTCGGAGTGGTTCGCTATTGCTTGATACACAGCCAAGTCATGAAGGTATGGGGACCACTTAGACCATATTGACGAGTGTCTACGTTATTTCATCTGTGCCAGAATAGAATACCCTGAAGGCTGCAATGCTATCCACCTTTTAGCGTCAAATGTTACGCCATATGCTAGTCCAGGCTCACGTATCGTGCATGCCGTCCCACATTTCCAAATCTCCAGTCATATTGACATTCATGCTGACCTCTACGCACCTCTGCAGGTTTTTCGTCAAGATCATAACTCGAACCTTTCGGTCCAATGTCGGAAGACTATTCGTCCTTCCGAGAAGGCCTCTCGATTTGTCCTGACAACGATAGCCGCATGAGAGTGTGACGCCTTTTGTATGTGGACCGCAAACTTCTCGAATCCAATTCTGCCCAGACTGTCAATCATATCGAACTGCTCGGGCGTCAAAGCAAGAGTTGGGAATTCCGAGTCATTGGACTCTATCTCCTTCTTTTCTCGATCGCCGTCTGCTGTGCTTGCGTACTCGGACTTCGCAGCCTCTTTTCCATTTTCTTTCCCGTCCTTGTCCTCCAGATACTCCTCGCTCGTCGAACCCATTACATTCTCCATTGCGAGATCAGCTCCGCGCTGCACATCCTCAATCATTAGTGGCAGTCGGTACGATGCACCCAAATTGCCATCTTCGTGTAATTTTATCCGTGCAGCACTTCGCCATGACTGGATACCGGCATTCACGAGATAGGCTGTAGCACCTATCGGTATGACTGCTCCGAAGAGAAGGTACATTGGTGCTCGGTTCACCACATTGCTTCCCGTATTGTATATAGACTCCCAGTAGGTTGGTTGTTCTGTCTTCTTCGATGCCAGATTCTTGGAGGCGTCAAGAATGACGTTGTCGTATCCTGAGATGTAGTGGATGTTAATGGCGTCTAGGTCCACGAATGGATCAGTCTTTGACATGAACGCTGTATAGAATGGTACAGCACGGTCGTTGACGATATTCGCGTAGACGCTTCTTCGCTTGAAACCAGATAGACCTCGCGCAAAGATACTGTTCGAGTCAGCCATGACTGCCAGTAGTGGTCGGTTTGTATCCCGGAAGGAATCGACTAGAAATAACTGTGTCCCGGTGGTTGAAAGCGTCTTCCCTCCCAGATTGTTGAAGATATCATTGTGCCATCCCACGAGGGGCGTCCTCGCCCCCAAATGTGGTGTTGCGAATGTTGTGAAGTTCTGCCGGCATGAGTATCTGTATACCCGATCCACGCCATGCCAAAACTTACCATAGGTTGGACAGTGTCAAAGACACCCCTCGTATACAGCAGACCGATCACGTATCGTGCTACGACTCCTCCGAGGGAGTATCCAGTGATGCTCAGCTTTTCCACTCTCTTGCCATCTTCTTTCAGTTTTGCAATGTGATCTTCGATCTCCTTTGTGACACGCTCTGCGCCCAACTCTATGCCATCATAGGTGGAGTTCCCTATATTCTTTGCTGCAACCAGAATCTCCAAATGCTCATGCGGATATGCATTTCGCAATGCGCCTGATAAGTTCTCGAGGTGCACTGGGTTTCCCCAAAGACTATGACGAATGTCAGACTATGTACAGCCTGCTATCGATATGACGCCTACCCGTGAACGAAGACGCAGAGATGGTAGGCCTTGCCATCGCTAGACGTGCTGTTTGCCTCCTTCGCGGGTCTCAGGGAGGTCATGATCGTGCGTGGTGTTTTCGGCAGGGCTATGGTAGTGGTGCTGTCCTTAACAGTATCGGTGAACTTGTCAACACAGTAGTTTGTGGACACGATAGCAGTGGCAGCAATTGCGATACCTCTTGCAACCTTTGAGAGTACAACGCGCATGTCTCGACCTCATCAAGGCGGCGCACGTCATGATACAATCGGACACGGGACGATCCAACTTAGTCCTACACGATCGACCGAACCTGGTAGGGCTGGCCTTCTAATGCTTCTAGTGCTTCTTCTTGGCATAAATCGTCAATACTCGGCGATAATTAGCGTAGATGCAACATCATTCAACAACACTATTTACGCATCTCTCTGTGACTTAGAAGCCAGCAATGCTGGTAGTCGACACGAATACGTCAATGTGCGGAAGGTGATGTTCTCCTCGAGTGGGAGTTTTGGAGAGGTCGATTGTCCATTGCAAGGAGAGTGCACTCTACTCAGATGCATCTTTCGACACAGACCTGTCGTGGTGAAGGAAGAGGTCGCAGATTTTCCGGAGCCTGCGGCGAAAAGACGCAAACCCGATCAAAATAGCAATGTGAAGGCTGATGTTCCAGCTCGTCATAATGACCCCTCACACGTCTTCACGGGTACTCTTGTGACGGAAAGGTCCACACCGGTGATTGACAGGCCTCTTACGAAGACGGCTCAGTCTGCTGGCAACGGACAGGTCAAGAAGGGAGATGAGCCTCGATCGCGAGGAATTTCTCCAGCACAGAGACCTATCTCGCCCCCACCAGTCAAAAGATCCGACAAATCGCTGGACCTGCCTGTGACGAAAAGTGCAAAGCCTGCAGAAGCCTTGAACCCGCGTATGCTCGCAAAAGCTCCTGCTGACCACAAAATCCGGTACATCTACCTGAAAAAGCTTCACGAAGGCATGGTCAGGCTGAACACTGAGGCCAAAGCAAGTTCAGATTCAAGCATGAAGGCAGTTCATGTATCTGACTCGCAGCTCGTCATATTGGCTCTAGATGAAGAAGAGCGTCTCGCTAAGGAGAATCCTGGTATATACGCCAATGTCATCAAATTGCGCATACTTGCCTACAGTAAGAAGATGACCCTAGCGGAATGGAAGGCAGAACGACTTGCCGCGAAAGGAACTCGCAAACAGCAGGCTTCGAGCAGTACACAAGCAACAAGTAACGATGCTAGTCCAGTACTGGCCACTGGTCTTCTTGCGAAGGAGGACATCCAGATCTTAACGAGGCTTGTCGCTGATCAGAGGGACCTGCACAAATATGGCTACGTGACTTCAGTCCCAACACATGTCCAGATTCAGGAAGCCAGCGAGGTGGTTCGAGCTTCCCAGGGCTTTGAGCAATGTGACCGCTGTCAGGCTCGCTTCCAGGTCTTTCCCGAACGCCGGGAAGATGGTGCATTGACTACAGGTGGTCGATGCCAACATCATCATGGTCGCATAGCGTATCCGCAGCGGAACAGTTCGGGAGGATATACAGGTGCAAAGGAAAGACTGTACAATTGCTGCAATGAGCCTATCGGCCAGTCACTTGGTTGCGTATATGCTGATACTCATGTATTCAAGATTGATGATGCTAATCGGATGGCGTCTGTTTTACAATTTGCACAGACACCGGACAATGCAGATGTCTCAGCAAGTGCCGTTTCCTTCGACTGTGAGATGGGATACACAGCCAATGGCATGGAGCTTATACGATTGACTGCCGTTTCGTGGCCAGAAGGAAAAGCACTTTTGGACGTCCTCGTACGACCTCTAGGTCCAGTTCTTGACCTCAATTCACGGTACTCTGGAGTATATCCCAAAGACTTCCTTGACGCCAAGCCATATGATGAGCGCGAAGCATCGTGTGGTGAGCTTCGCATAGTCGATTCACCTCAAGAAGCCCGGAGACTACTCTTCAGATTACTGTCGCCCAACACGCCGCTCATTGGGCACGCTATTGAGAATGACCTGAACACTACACGTATCGTACACCCGACGATCGTTGACACAGTCTTACTATTTCCGCACCCGACCGGACTGCCACGTAGGAGAGCTCTAAAGGCATTGACCAAGCAGGTTCTAGGCCGAGACATCCAGACTGGTCACGGAGCAGCTGGGCACGACTCGAGAGAGGATGCGATTGCTACTGGTGATCTTGTACGCTGGCAAGTTGCGAAGAAGTGGAAAGAGATGAAAAGGGAGGGCTGGAAAGTAGGGGAGGGCATGCTCATTGCGCCGACGACGTCGCAGAAGCTTGGGAAGGATACTGGTTCGAAGAGTGCCGTGAAGCGATCGCTTGCTGATTTCGCTGCTGAGTTGAAGACTAATTGGTAGATTTCTCGATTCGAAGGATACAAAACTACAGTATGTTATACTAGACCCTCTACTAGCATTCAACCATCTTGTGACTTACGATGATGTTCGAAACTTCTGAATGCGATCTCGTACAGGAAATGCACGTCTTTAATGCATTGTGGTGGTAATTCCACACAAATCATATTCCTCGCACGCTTACAGGACATATGACGCAATGAGTCATCGTGTTGTACTACCTAGGTAACTTAGGCAACTATAAAATAGCAGCAACTTCTACATTTCCCTCACACTCCCTTATACATGGCCAAGATGACAGAAATGAAACCGGAAACAAGCATGTCCAATGCGACCCCACCATCTTCAACTGCGGCTTTGCCAAAACCCAAGAAAACAGCTCGCACTACCATGTCCTCAGCAGACTTCCCTCAATTCTGGCGATACGCCATCGGCAAAGACTTCGCCGACCCTTCAAGCGGAGAACCAGCGCAATACGTTCCCGGCCATCCGCAGTATCGTGACAGTGGCGAAACGTTCAAGCTGACTTTTGACAAATCCGTCTCTTCGATGTCGCTGAACGCAGACTCGACACTGCTCGCTCTAGCGGTAGGCTCTGCAGTCCACGTGTACCACCTTTCCACTCGCGAGCTAGTGAAAGTCGCAAGAGGCCATACCAACGACGTCGGCGCGGTTGCATGGAGTCCGACTGACCCCAAGCTCTTCGTGACTTCATCATCAAAACCATTCCACACGCCTGATGATGAGGACGTCCCAAACGAGAAAAGCGAGATCTTGTTCTGGAATCTCGACGATATTGCTGAAGCAGCGAGGGACGGTGTCGTGGGCAACATAGCACAGAGCGTACTGGACACGATCACGAGCGATATTTTATCGTACAACTCTACACACACCTCGCCTGCAGGGTCGTGGAAACTTACGGAGGTCGAGACAGCCCGTTTGACCAAAGATCTGACGAAGACACTCCAGCACTCTCTTGACCTCTCATCTCGTACTCAAGAATCTATTCACGGCATCCTCCTGAAATCTTTCGACTCGAAGCCCTTCAGCCCAGATGGGAAGAGTGCCATCTTTCTTCCCGGCGAACGTGGCCAAAGCAATGGGAACCACCCCTGGCCGCTGGCTGTGCTGGATGTAGCTTCCCGAACCACTAAACTCACTTTAGAGGGCCACACGGACGATATCACGCATGCCAGTTACAACCCAGCAGGAACGCTGATTGGCACCGCAAGCTGGGACGGCACATTTAGGATCTTTTCGGCTGTCACAGGCGAGACCGTATATGTTCTAAGATCAGACACGGAAGATGAGGAGACCTGTCAAAATTGGACTGCAGGGTACTCGCCAGACGGCAGCATGTTCGCTGGCACCTTAGGCATTGGCATATTCAAGGTCTGGAATGTTGAGTCTGGCGTTGAGATCGGCAATTGGGTCTTTGCCGAGAAAAAAGGACACGCGTGGTGTCGCACGTTGAGTTGGAGTGAGGATAGCAGGTTTTTGGCTGTTAGTGGTGAAGCGCTTTGTACTATCGTGGTCGTTGAGCCAAAGTCTGGTGATAGCGGCGAAGAGATTCAGCGACGGCACTTGTCACTTGAGGCGTGTGTAGGCCTGGATGGGGAGAACGGTATTCTCGGCGGTTTCTTGGAGACGACCCAGATCGAGTATGGCAGAGGAAAGTGCGCAAACAAGCTTGCTTACAGGATGGCAAGTGATCGGGGTCTGGAAGTGTACGATTATGTCCGCAATCTGAAATGGAGATTTGCTGCTAGAGTAGACGAAGAGCTGAAGATGCTCGACAATGATGGATGGGGCATTTTTCTATGGCTGGAGGAAGAGGAGCTGATTGTGAGTATTGATGGTAAGGTGGTGAGATTTTGGAGTGTTAGTGAATGATGTCTGGTCTTAAGGAGAGGCGTGAATATCGCGAATACCTTGTTCTTGCCATGTAGTTCTGAAACACAAATGATGATCCTTGGCACGCTTCCTGACGCTTGAGATCTACGTGCAACGGTTGCGTTTCGTGTCTGTCAGCCACACCCAAGCTTCGTATACAGTACCCTGGTGGTAAGAACTCCGCGAACTTGCCCAACTACATTTCAGGTACAGCTACATCCTTAGCACACCGCACGCCGCACACCCGTCGCATGCGGTCAGCGACTCCTGCACCACATACAACTCACGGCGTTGTGTAGCAGTCGGAGGCTTCCCCACAAGGATTAGTGAAGCACAGCGGAGCAAGAGCAGAGTACACGCGTCAATATCTGGTGGGCAACTCCTTCGGCCATTGTCGTCCCACACACTGCGCACGCAACTCGCATACTCGAGCAAAGATGGCTCCACAGCGATCTCTACGAAAGACGAATCCAATCACCTATGTCCTAGCCGGCATCCTCCTCTTCGGCTTCGTCATATTCTTGCTCACCTCTTCGGGCGGGGACACAGCAAGTCTGCGAGCGCGACTGAGCTCAAAAGCAGCATCGAGCATACTATCGCCTCCATCGTTACCTTTCTACAGCTCGAATAAGGATTCTACAGAAGTACCGCCTCCACCACCAGTGGTGCACTATTTCCTCAACAACGTCACAACTACGGGTGATCCAATTGTGAATCAGGAGACTATCCTGATATTGACACCACTATCAAGATTCTACGCAGAGTACTGGGACAACCTCCTGTCACTCAACTATCCGCATGAGCTCATATCCCTCGGGTTCATCACTCCTAAAGATAGTGCGGGAAATGCTGCCACGAAGCAATTACAGGAGGCTATAGCAAGAACACAATCAAGCGCAGAGGGACAGAGATTCAAGAGTATCACGATACTAAGACAGGACTTCGAACCACCGCTAGCATCTCAATCAGAAACAGAAAGACACAAGATGGAGAACCAGAAGGTTCGGCGAGCAGCAATGGCCAAGGCCAGAAACTCTTTGCTGTTCACAACACTCGGCCCAGCAACATCATGGGTGCTTTGGCTGGATTCTGACATTGTCGAGACTCCGCACTCCCTGATTCAGGATTTGGCGTCTCATAACAAGCCCATTATTGTACCGAACTGCTTCCAACGCTACTACGATGAGAATCAGAAGAGCATGTCGGTGAGACCCTACGACTACAACTCGTGGATCGATAGTCCGAATGCTCAGGACTTGGCGAAGAAGATGGGCAAGGATGACATATTGCTGGAAGGTTATGCGGAGATGGCTACTTATCGATCTCTCATGGCATATATGCCCAACGGCGCTGATGCTGACCCAGAGCGTGAAGTCGAGCTTGACGGTGTCGGTGGTACAGCACTGCTGGTGAAGGCCGAAGTGCATCGAGATGGGGCAATGTTTCCACCTTTCGCATTCTACCACCTCATCGAAACAGAAGGATTTGCGAAGATGGCAGCAAGGCTAGGCTGGAAATCATTCGGCCTACCAAACTACTATGTAAGTTTTGCTGCTTGTTCATCCTCGATCCCATGCTGATCACCACGCAGGTTTACCATTACAACGAATAATAGACTGTATACATTTGCTACTTGCACTGTATGTATATATGAAAGACCTAACAGCATAGCGAGGAGCATGTTTTGCAAAAATAGAGATTCAATTACTTTCCTTGATGACCTGCTCCAATGTCTTGACATATTCATCGACCTCTTTCGCGCCTTGCAGTGTAAAATCTCTTCGCTTGCCTTCAATGATCACTGTTGGTACAGAATCCACGCCGTTACTCGCCTGTTCACGTATGAGCAGCTTCACGTCCTGCAATCCCTCATACTCATCATCAACAACCTCTTCGGCATCAGCCTGCGAGATTCCAGCCGCAAGGCATGCCTTGAGCAATGTCTCGCGAGAAGATGGATGCTGCTTCTCCTGGAAATACTGCAGGTACAACGAATCTACAATCTCCCTCGCCGTCTCTGGTCCCTTCCTCTCCTGCCAGACCTGGATGATGCGATGTGCCTGCAAAGTGCCCGCCACAGTGCCATGCCAGTCAAACGCAATGGGCGGCTGCTCCTGCTGACCCAGATGCTGCATTACTTTGACATACTTTTGCATTTGCTCATCCGAGTCGTTGTACTTGGCTCCTTTATACCATTCGTACTTGTCCTCGCCACCAGGTGCCATTTCTGGGTAGAGTAGGTATGGCGAGAACTTTAGAGTGAAGGTTGTGGAATCGTGATTTGCTCGGACTTGCTCTAGTGCTTGGGAGAGGCGGGAGAGCCCAAGATATGTCCCTTGAGGTATCAGACTTTGTTCCGAGGTTAGTAGAGGGTCAGGGAGTGCATACAGGGACATATGGTGTCCAAGGTGAACTGGATTGTGCTTTCGTAGCCCATTGCGACTACATGTACGTAGTGTGACGAGTAATGAATATTATTAAGCTTAAGATCCTGCAATGGACAATGCTTTGTATGATAGCTATATGAAGAGCTCAAGTACCTATGCTGGCCGACAACTCGGCAGGATGCGGTTCCAATGCCCCCTTTTTAGCTCCGAAAAAAGGTCGCAACGTCCTTCATCGAGGTTGACAACAGCATTCACCTGAATCATCTGCAACCACCCTCGTTTCCGCTTCCTGTGCTCTCTACCTACCCAGCACATTCCCATCCTCTGTGCCTATACCCTCCAGCATCTCACCATGTTGGCCCGCCAGATCATTCAGCGCCCATCGCGGCAGCTCACCTCCCTCGTCCGCTCCTCCCGCGCACCTCTCCGCGCCGAATCCACAACCGCAAAAGCCACAGACGCCGTCAAGAATGTGACATCCAAGGCTGGCGAAGGCTTGTCAAAGGTGTCATCTTCAGCGAGCGAAACAGCTAGCAATGCCGGCAGCAAGGTGGCTGAGACGGCGAAGAGCAGCGGTGGAAGGATCGGCGGCATGGTTTCCAGTGTGCAGGGTACGTTGTGCTGAAGGACAGGGTGCTGAGTCTAGAGATTGGAGCCAAATATGCTGACGAGGCTGCAGCTATGATTCCGGTGGTCACGCACCAAGCTAAGGTTGCGCTTGAGGTTGGAAAGATTGTCGCAAAGGGACAAGGGATGAGTATTCCGTAAGTCACTTCACCTGCACCGTCGCCTGCATCCACGGCGCACTCTCGACCCCAAGACTGACATCCGCGTCTTCCACAGCACAATGGCACACCTGCAAAAGACCTACGATCCCTTAATCACCGCCCTCAAGAACCCCTACAACGCCGGCCACCACGCTCAGGGCCTCGTCAACGCCCTACCCGGGTACCTGAACCGCGCACGAAACATGGACTCGAAGCAGATGTGGGGCGTAGCGATTATCGTGGCTGAGGTGCTGGGCTTTTTCACAGTCGGAGAGATCCTGGGAAAGATGAAGATTGTGGGTTACAGTGGGCCGGGAAGCCAGACGCAACATCCCGTGTCTGATCACTAGATGTTGGTGTAGGACGGGGTGAGAAACGTGGGAAGGACGGAGAAGAGGGGTGGGAGATGTGGTATACGGTTGTGATCGTGAGAAAATGGTATCAAAGCGATTGGTAGAGGAATGATCTTGTATTCTCTGTATACTACAGGTTTCCGCTACAGCTGACGAATCTGGACTTCTCAATCTTAAGATCCTGTGCTGCTGCAAGATGATACAGCTTGTGCCGTCTTCCGTATTCAGGATACCACACAAGTTCTGATCGGCAACAACACGATCAGCAAAAGTCCGGCGGGATTACGACAAGACGCTACTCAGACCCAGCTTTGTGTGCTTGCATGAAGACCGTCGTCCGTAAGCAAGTGACGAGACCGCCTCAAGCACTTCCACGGACATGATCTAGGACGACATTCTATGTATTTTCAGCGTCGTGTGCCACTAGGACCAGCTTGTGAAGGACCAGCTTGTGAAGGACCAGCTTGTGCCTCCTCATCCGCCCCTCCTGCACTCCGTCCCGCAGCCTCCAGCACCGCCATAATCTCCTCATCACCTACCGCATCCTCTCCCTCTCCACCCAACCCATAGTCCATCGTGCCATATTCAATCAAGATCCACTGACAGAACTTCTCCCACGAATTCTTCCACTCCCTCATCCTCTTTGCCCTTAGCCTCTTGCCCACTTTCGAGTACGCGCCGCCATTCACATCGTCCAGCCAGTCTTTTGGACTGAGATCCTCGAAGGCTGCCCATCTGACGCTGTTCTCTGCCATAGCGCCGAGGCCTTCGAGGCCAAGGTTGTCGAGAGCTTGAATGGCTTGGTAGTAGTCGTGGCTCATACCTACTTTGTAGCGCCCGAGTATGGCGGGATCGTCGTTACATAGCGCAACTTGCACGCCTTGCGCCAGAAGTGCGGGTAAGGGGTGGTTTTGCATGCTGGTGGTGTATCGCAGCATTTCATTGCTGATGGGGCAGCACTCTACGAGGACTCGCTTGTCTTTGACCATGTTCATGAGCAGGGGGTGTTTGTACAGACTGTATGCGTGGCCCAGACGGCGTGTGCCCAGCGCGATGGCGTCGAAGAGGTTGTGGTCCGTCTCGTCGCCAGTGCCGAGTGTTTCGCCGGCGTGGAAGAAGAAGGGAATATTGACTTGCTCGGCTGCGCACTGCTTCCGGAACCAGAAGATTAAGGGTGTCAAATCTGAGAGTGTCCGTCCTGCATCTTCGTGGCCGACAAAGTCGAAGCCGGCAATCATATCGGGGTAATCGACCTTGATGTCAATGCAGTCTTTCATGCCTTCGATAATGGCGCGGTTGTCAAGACTGCGAAGGACGGTCCAGATCATACGTGCTCCCCAGAAGCCGGTGCCCTCTTCAGTCTTTTGGAATTTGATGATTTCCTCTTGCAGAACGCGAATGGACTCGCGATATCCTTCAAATGGAGGAAGATACTCTTCTGATCCGGTAGGCTGCCATTTAAACATGAACGTAGAACGAATGTCAACATACCGAACACCATCGTCCATGAGATCTTTGAACAATTGCTGAAGATGCCGACGACGGATTGGCTCGTAGCTCATTAGAGAATCGAGAGGTTCAAAGCATGCCTGAAAACGTTGCCATACCGCACATGGCCCAACATGTGCCTTGACTGCTTCCTCTAGACTGATGGAAGCCAGATTAACAAAGAAAGTCACGAATCCTTCTCGTCCACCGTCAGGGAATGAATCTGCTGCATCTCGAAGTGGTATGTAGCTGCCGGGTATATACTTGTCGGTCCAGATTGATTCACTGCTGAGGTTCCTGCTGGACGATCGGTAGATAAATGTCAAGGTCTCGGTCGTTCGAGCTTCCAAAGTAGAAAGTGGCTTATCCGCGGAAATGTGCATGCCGTCGATCTCCTCAAGTACCATTTCCATTAACCATCTGACGTCGACCATGGCAGACAGGTGTGCATGTAAAAGAGCTCCTTTAGGGAATTTTCGCATGATCTTGAACAGTTTAGACTTCTCGATACGCTCACGAGCAAGCATGAAGTTCATGCCAGGATGGATTTCAGCTCCGTGCTGTTTCGCAAGAGAGTCTTCACTGACTTCCGGGCTTTTCCAGATGGTTTGCAGCTCTTCGAAGCGGATTGCGCTGACAATACTGCATGCTTCAGATGCCTGCGATGATGTTAGACGCCATGTGCTACTGTGCGATTCGTGACTGCCGACTAAGGAAAGATCTGGACAGGTCTGTCCCCTTTCGCGAAGGCACCGCTTCGCACATTCACGAGCTGCAGGCAACATACCATAGGTGACAGCATTTGCCGAAAATCACGGTCTTCACGGATCCATCAGAGCTGCTTTTGTTGGAACAAAGATACCAGCGCCAGGCAGAGTAGGGTGTTTACGAACCACTTCGGTGTTTGTCTTCCTGCGTTACAAGGGCATCCCGACCTTGGAAGTACTTCTGCAGGAAGGGGTCGGACATCTGCGGGATGCCCTCCTCGAGCTCCCATTGCAAGTCCTCGTTGACTTTGATATCGTCATCTGCTCCAGCCATTGTTCAAATTAGATGAAGTGGCGAATGTGATGTGTTTGTAGTACATCTGCGGCTGAAACAACATGAAACCAAAACAGCGGGGTGATCACCGGCTACCCCACATGTCTTATCTTATCGTGCCTGCTCTCACGTGGATGGGTGTCATAGCAAGACAACACTCAATGCATGACATGCTCTTAGCAGCTCGTATGCCTCGTCTTGTCTGGTCTTGAGCTTGCTAAGACCTTCTACACTCACCATTCATCCCAAAGCCTCTCGCTGGACTTTCACGTCTCAAGTGACTACTATTTCCGACACGCCTCCACCCGCGCTCTCGGCCATTCGCTTTGGGCTGTGAGCATACTCTCCATGCCCTCACTTCACCTCACTTAAAGACTGGCTACACTGGGCCCTATGGCCTACTTCTTCCTCCCATCTACGCTGCAGAAACGTCTCCTACGATATGCCCTTTCACAAGTCGACCTCCTCGACATCGAAGCGCTTGATCTTGAGAAGCTCGACATCGGCTGGGGAAAGAGAAGTACCATCGAGCTTCATGATGTCGGGCTCTCCAAGCCAAAGCTTGCCTCGATATTGTCACTACCGCAGCAGGTGAACATCAAGCATGCCGCGGTGGCTACAGTCAAGATCACTGTGCCCGCAGACATCCATACGAGCTCCATTGTCGTCGCAATCCATGGAGTAAGAGTTGCCTTGGACCTTACAAAAGACGATGGTGCAAGCCAGGTTGGCGTTAAGCTGTCCTCCGGGGAACCGGAAGGCCCAATACTGCCATCAGTAAACGATCTCACAAAGTCTTTTCTCGCCGAGGAGCCGATCTCGAAACAGAGAGAAATAGCAGCAGCTCTCGTTTCGCGATCATCCGATTTGCGACAGTCGGTAGCGTCTATGACCAGTACCGATAGCGAGCTTGAAGAAGGCGTGGGGACTGGGATAGGACTGCCTGGATTCTTGACTGCTTTCTTCCGTGGCATAGGGGAGAGACTTCAGATCGTATTCGAAGATGTTGCATTTACGCTAGATTTGGACGATCTAGCACAGGAGGGCCACTGTGGAGCCGGAAAGGGAGCAGTACCTGCGGCACTTGCTCTCGAAATTGCGTCCATAGATGTCAGAGATCAGCAATCCGAGGTCGGCAGCACGAGTAAACGTCAGGTGGTTTTAGGACGTGTTCGATGCTCACTACTCGATGAGCCCTCGGACGTGTACGTACCGCAGCCAACAAGCTCAGTCCAGCACGAAACAAGCGCCTACAGCTTACAAGACGCTCTACGCGCCTGTCGCGCTGACATGGAAGCGAGACCCTCGAGCACACATCGTCTGAGGAGAAGCTGCGACAGCTCTGGCGTCAGAACGCCTACGTCTTCAGACCGACAAAGAGGAATCAGCTCGCCGGTGCAAATGGATAGCAAGGCAAATTCGCCAATTCCGTCGAGCTCTCACCGTCTTTCCGAAGAAGACGTTGCTGCCAGTCACCAAGGTAGTGCTTCACGGTCATATTCGGATTCGCTGTCAGTTTCGGGCGAAGGTGATCTCACCCAATCGACACTACTCAGTAAGGGCGATGCAGAGAGTCTATACATGAGCGCGCTCGATGCCTCGTCGCCATTTACTAATTTTCGAGCAGAAATGCCAGGAGGCTGGGGTATAGACAGTGAGGCTGGTATATCAACCTGCCCGCTTTCACAACAACATGACGCAGTGTTGGCAGATCGCACTGTACCATTGCCAGATCAAGAAACAAACCGGAATACCTTACCATCATTAGCATACACGTATCGTGTGCTCGCTGTACTGGATAGAGTCGAGTTGTGGATCCCAGGTGAGAATGTCGAGGAGAATGACACAGACCCTCCCCCGACATCGTCACAGCAAAGGGATCGACGGACACGGACGTCTTCAGATGTGCAGTCTCATACGAGTATAACTGGTTCATTCTCGACATATGCCAACAAACGTCCAAACGAGCGGTATACAGCGAAGGACGCGGGTCCGATGCCAGCGCCGAGAAATAACGATGCTAGAACTGGTGGACAAGTCATTTGTGATACACTTGGAGCAATCGCAGGATCCTTTTCTGTCAATGTGGATCTGCCTACTGTCCAACTACTGCTTTCCCTGCACAAACAATTTCAAGCTAAAGTGAACGGTCCAGTACCATTCCAGGATAGGCCTGGAGAGGTCCAATCCTCGTCAAAATCGGACTTCGCAGTGAAAGTGCAATCAATGAGCATCAATTTAGTCGAGACTCTTGAACAGCAAACTTGGCAGAATGTGGTCGCAGTCGCGGCTACCGCTCGGCCGCAACCTGCCTTGTGTTGTCTCAAGCTACAAGACGTTCGTCTGACCTCACGAAAAGATCAGCTTCAGTGTGATGTCAGCAAAGCATCTGTTGCAACAAAGAACCAGACCATCATCACTTTTGATGATCAGATTCGAATGCGCACTTCGGTTCGAGACCTTCGTGAACAAAGTGCCGATGATATCAGTGTGACTCTCGGCGCGGAAGGTGGCAGGAAAGTCGTGAACATTGCCACCAAGCCACTTGAGTTCCTGATAGATACTGAAGAGCTTGGAGATACGATAGGAAGCTTCGGAGGATTCAGCACAATTCTAGGATTTTTCCAGTCGCTCCCTAGTCATCCAGAGCATGGCCGTGGGCACGTTGATCGGCACAGAGTCGTGCGATTCGAGTCTCCCAGTATAGACAAGAGTCGTCAGGTCGAGAATGACTTCAGACTCAATGCTCGTCTTGGTGGTGCGTCCTTGATCATTCGTGGCCCCCGCCAAAGCTTGAAGTGCAACACAAGTGCTATCAAGTTTGTCAGTCGACAGAATGCTTCCGGGCTAAGCATTGATGATATTAGGATGGTTGGACCTTTCTCCGGCACCAGTGAAGACTCGTCAATCATGGTGCAACTGAGTAATCTGCGTCTGAAACATTTGACAACTCCAGAGGAAGCTGACCTTACTCGGCTGATTGCATTACTCACTCCATCGAAGGAGAGGTTTGGGGATGATGACGATGTCCTAGTTGATACCCTACTGCGACAAAGGCGAAAGGGTGCTACTTTGAGATTGTCTCTGTCGAGTGTGGAGCTTGACATATCAAGCAGAACCATGGCACTGGCAGCTATCCAAGACTTCAGTGATGACTTTTCGCGTCTTTTGACCTTTGCTCAGTATCTGCCAGAAGATGACCGCCCTGGTCTGATGATCTTGGCTAGCATGGAGGATATCAGTGTCAACCTCGAGACCGAGCACGCTATTGGAACGATAACTCTGAGTCTGCGCAAGAACGACTTCGCGCATGTCAGCGTACCCTCATTATTCGCGTGCAGCGTAGAGGGTTTCAACGTTGAGAGGAACGATCATTCCACCATCATCACTCAGGTCATAAAGATCAACTCCAATCATCGTCAGCCTACTTTTACAGCGAGGATGATTGGTGACGAACCGGAGCCTGTGATTAAAGTCAGACTCTGGAATATGATGTTTGAGTATTACATACCACTGATCCTTGATGCTCTGGGTATCTCAGATCTCTCCAGCACCGAGTCCCTAGTTACAGATCTGGCGGCATCAATAGCAACATTGAGGACTAGTTATAGCCACAGACCGCCGCTCGGCATTGAGCGCAGTACTTCAGATCGATCAGAAGCTGCAGCGAAGGAGTACACTCTGGATCTTGGACTTCGTGAGTGTGCTATCGGAATGAAGGCGAAAACATTCAACTCGAAAGCTCTGTTTCTTTTGTCAGATGCTGCACTGTCAGGTAGCATTCCGAGTACGAGTGGTGTGCATGGAAAGCTTAACATCAGAAAAGGCGCTGTGTTGCTCGTAGACGATGTGAACAATCTTGTTCCTCTTGCCACCAATGGCTCTACTTCGACGCATGATTGCAGCAAAGATCAAATCGCTGATCTGTGCAGACTGGGATATGTACCAGTCAGCTCCATGTCTGCCGCAATCGTGGACCTACGATTGAAACGTGGCGGTATAAACACTGTCGACTCACTTGAGATCAGCTTCAGAGATGAGCTCTTTGTACTGGAGACGTGCGCCGACTCGACACAAACCCTGCTTGACACCTTGAATGATCTGATGCCACCTATGCCCCCACCCAAGGGTCTTAAATATAGAACTGAGGTCACTCCTGTGGAGGATATGCTCGCATCTTTCTCTGGAAATGCCTTCGACATCAAGTCTGAAAACGGGAGCCCCGGTCTCGACGCCAGTGAGGTCCTCGAGGATGAAGCCGACATGGACCAGGATTACGAAGACCTTGGAGTGACAGCTAGTACACATAATTCGAAACAAAGCTTACCGAGTGTGCCGAATGGGGTGAAGGCGCGTGCAAGTCGTTTCGGAAGTGCTCCACATAGATTGGAGGAGCTCCGGGAAACAGAACGCAAGCGTGCAATAGACTTGAGCCGTCGTCCTTGCGCAGCAAAGAAGTGGGATTCTGTGAATAACAGATACATCCCGATGGCCCCATCGGAGCTTACGTCGATGCCATTACATGTCAAGGTCAGAGAAGTGCACTTCATCTGGCACCTCTTCGATGGCTACGACTGGCAGAAGACACGGAAAACAATCACCAAGGCAGTCTACGACGTAGAAAACAGAGCAGAGGAGCGGCGGAGACGTCCCTTCCATGACGAAGGGCAAGAGAGCGAGCCGCTGATTGGGGACTTTCTATTCAACTCAATATATATTGGTGTACCACTTAATGCCGACCCTCAAGATCTTACGCGCCAGATCAACAGGAACGTGGACGACCTGGTCAGTGAAACTGCAAGTCTGGCATCAACTGCAACGACGTCTCGCCCAAATAGCGCTCACCGTGTCCAAGCGCCACATCGAAAATTGAAATTGACTCGAAGCAAACGACACAAGTTGGCAATCGAGCTGAGAGGTGTTTCGGCAGATGTCTTCATGCTGGGTCCGGATGTTGAGACGCAGAGCTCAATTGACATACGCGTGAGAGATCTCGATATCTTCGACCACGTTCCCACGTCTACCTGGAAGAAGTTCGCCACCTATATGCACGATGCAGGTCCACGCATTGAGGGCCAGCCAATGGTTCACCTTGAGATCTGCAACGTTCGCCCAATACCGGAATTGCTTGCTTCGGAGCTGGTCATCAGAGTGAGTCGAATTGAGTGCCGATACAGTGTCTTGGTTACTAACGTTCTCCAGGCTACAGTGCTACCCATACGTCTCCACGTTGACCAAGATGCCCTAGATTTCATGACCAGGTTCTTCGACTTCAAAGATGACGATACCCCTCCGACGGATACACCGGCGGAGGAGCCATACCTGCAACGTGTCGAGGTGCTCGCAGTCCCTGTAAAGATGGACTACAAACCCAAGAAGGTCGACTTCGCCGGCCTTCGTTCTGGACGTACTACAGAATTCATGAACTTCTGGGTTCTTGAAAGTGCTGATTTCACATTGAAGCATACTATAGTCTATGGTACTTCTGGATTTACAAAGCTTCGACAGAGCCTGGAAGATGTGTGGATGCCTGATGTCAAGCACAACCAGCTGCCAACCGTACTCGCAGGTCTCCAAGGTGTGCGTACTGTGGTCAATGTCAGCACTGGTGTCAGGGATCTTGTCATGATACCTATTCAAGAGTACAAAAAGGACGGCCGAATCGTTCGCAGTATCTCCAAGGGCGCTGCTGCCTTTGCGAAGACTACTGGCGGCGAGCTAACCAAGTTTGGGGCTCGACTTGCCATTGGTGCCCAAAACGCACTACAAGGTGCTGAGGCTTTCCTCGCGAGCGAATCTGCTGAGAGGACTTGGGACGATGATGACGATACGCATGATGAGGAGAAGCGCGTTATTAGCCACTACGCCAATCAACCAGCAGGCATTCTGCAGGGTCTTAGAGGCGCCGCCCGGAGTCTCGAAAGAGACATTCTAGTCACAAAAGATGCCATCATTGCCATTTCGGGAGAGATGAGGGAAACTGGAACTGCAGAAGGAGCCGCACGTGCTGTCGCTAGACACGGTCCTACACTGATCCTGAGACCCATGATTGGGGCTAGCAAGGCCATTTCACAAACACTAATGGGTGCTACGAACACTGTTGATCCGCAGAACAGGCGTAGGGTCGAGGACGTAAGCCATGTCCCAGTGGTTTGTCAGATGATCAAAGCTAATCAATCCACAGAAATACAAGAAGTATTGAGCATCACATGTGTGAGCTCGTGCTGCCAGCAGTATTGGCGTTCCTGTTCAGGTGTTTCGGGTGTTATGGAGGAGCATCGGGTGGTCTTCTTTGTTGAATGTTCAGGTGTACAGGCATGATGAATTGACGATTATGCATTTCAGGGCGCCTACATACATATACCTCAATAGTAACTAGATTTATGTCAGACGCCCGCCTGTATTACCAAAGTGCTGTCGCGTGTCTGTCGCGCGTTATCGCCGGCGCTAGTGAGACCGAGAGTTGAGTCACCCTGGTTACCTCTTGACAGTCAATACCTACATCATCACATTCACAACCTTTCCTCAACTTCACCATACTTTTATACGTTTCACGATCCTCGACAACTGCCATACATCACTCCTCGTAACGCATTCCGGACCAGGATCCAGACGGCTCGTGCATACTCGATCGTCTTCACATCAGCCAGCAGTAAACAAGAACGATTCTCCACCCTCCATTCTCAATCATGGCTTCAGTCTTAGGGTCTGTACCAAAGTCGGCAGTAAACTCTAAGAACATGGCATCCACATCCTCCTCCTCAGAGAACATAACCAAAAGGTAATAAGCACAACACCTCACAACCAAGCTCGACTCCGCCAACTGAAGCACGACAAGACAAGAGCTAATATCAATCACCTCAAAGACTACAAACAGAACTCCGCACCATGATGATGTCCTCCAACCGCGACATCAGCGCCTTCCCAAACGACTACTCCGACCTCACAAAGTGGACTGCTACCCTCCAAGGCCCACCAGACACCTGCTACGCCGGCATGAAATTCAAGCTCTCCTTCGACTTCCCAAACAACTACCCCTACGCTCCACCTAAGACGGAGTTCAAGACACCAATCTACCACCCTAACATCGACATGGCGGGCCGGATATGCTTGGATATCCTGAAGGACAAGTGGAGTGCTGTGTATAATGTGGAGAGTGTACTGTTGACTATTCAGAGCTTGTTGGAGGAACCGAATCCGTGGGTGCTGCTTTGCATGGAATACGATGTGATACTGACGTTGACATAGGGCGAGCCCACTGAATGGCCAAGCTGCAGAGCTCTGGGAGAAGGACAGGGAGGAGTATGTCAGACAGGTCAAGCTCCGACACACCGAGGCTTGAGCATTGCTACGATGGGTCACGGAGGCCATTACTGGGGTGGGCGGGCACGGATTTCGTATTCTCAATATTGCATCAGCATGATCATGGAATGATAAGGGCATGGCGTTTCTTCTTATACCTCAGAACTATATGGCAGACGAGACAGGAACGTCCTCAGGACCCGTGCTGCATTATGTGCTTTGTTGCAGCTTTTGATTCATCGAAGCAGCTTTCAGCCCGCCATTAGTGCCTTGAATCCCAGCCTTCTGACTGCTGACCTGTCTATCGTACAATTCGTGAAGAGGAGATGATGTTGTTACAGCCACAGCGAAGAGATATCGACATTCACTCACGTCCTCGCCGGTCCTCGTCAAGCCATTCTCTTCGTCGTCTCTGCCTGAATTGTGTGCTTCCTCAACCCAGCGAATCACCACACGGCGACTCTAATCCGGACGCAGCGTAGCTATCCTCATCCAGCCAAAGCACAGCCTGCAGTACTCTTCCTGTGCAATCATCGGCCAAACAGACCACCACCGCCGACCTGAGGTGCAGCCTGCCCTGCGCGCGCCGCAGCATCTGCTTGCATCTTCTCTCCGATCTTGATGTTGACGGTCATGTATTTTGACACACATCGGTCGACGCAGACAGATTCGCCCTTGTTCAAGTCGTTCTCGCGGTACTCCTTTGGTAGGCATTTACGTGTGCATGAAGCGGCGAGTCTATCATTTGATCCGTGTCAGCGGACTTCGGACATTTGGAGCGCAAGATCGTGGGGTTTCGATTTCGTGGAGTTTCCTGGCAGAAACAGGCAGGAAAACAGGAAGCATACCGGTTGTACATGTCTTGAATCAAGTCTAGCTCGGCCTCTGCCATGGCGATCTTCTCTGCCGATGAAATTTGCGGACGGCCGCCGCCGAAAAGGAATGACATTCTGGCTGTTTATGGGTGAGTTTGTCTTGACGGTGAAAGGGTGTCGCAAGGTTGGAGCATGTCTTCAAGCACGGGGCACGTGACAAGGTCCATGCTCGGTTGGACTTTCTCGAATTCTGAAACAAGCTCAATTGCTTCTTGCATTCAAAACAAATCTTAGCTCTAAGCTGTTCTTTCCACCTCACCTCACCATACCTCACATGCAGGTGGGCTGAGTGATCGATCCAGTAAGTCTTTCCGACTTCTTCCATACTACAGCTATATACAAGATGAAACACACATATAACCTTAGAACCGTTGCGATTGATGCTCCTTCGGAGCGCTTGAGAACAAAAACTCCCAATACCTGACATGATATTCCATCTATCCTGCACTCCTCAAGGCTTTCCAGGATTATGGCTGACCATTTGGATAGACCGACCACCATGAGCCGACGTGTCATTGAATCCCTCAGGCCTTGGGTGTGTCAAGACTGTAAAACGCGCATTGCTGCTCGTGCACTGCGCCTTGGCACAACCACTCGGGCCGCATCTACCAAGGCGAAGAAGAAGGAGGAAGCAGCCAAACCAAAGGTCCATTATGACTTCATACACTCCCTCGACAACGCGGAGACAGTCGAAAGACGAATAGCCAATCTCGGTGGGAGAGATCAAGTTAAACAATTGTTTCCACGATTAAATCAGCAAGGCAAGCCTATTGTCGTAGCAGCTGCCGAGTTGCAGGGGCTTTACAAGAAATATGGACACAATCAGAAATTGGCTCGCCAAGATGAGGAAGGTAGACTATCATTATATGGTAAACGAACTAGCAGCTGTAACGAGCAAGTCTATCAGAGCACTGATGGTGTCAGGCAGAGTGTCAAGCAAACGAATTTTCGGTGGAAAGTTGGCATTCCTGGAGCTAGCTACGAGTAACAGCTTCTCGAGCAAGATCGCTTCGACCAATATCAAGCTGAAAATGGACGACATGACGGACGACGAAGGCAATCCACTGGAGCCGGAAGCGATCAAGAAATGGTACAAAATCATACAGCGAGGGGATTGGTTATGTGGGTTGCATTACTCTGCCATCCTTTTCAGCTGCTGACGAAACCATACAGCCGTTCGCGGGACTCTAGGAACCGACAAGGAGGGGAATCGATCTATCAACGCGACACAATTGCCATCCTTCCTTGCACCGACTCTACAAATGGTGCCTGAAGACATAATGGATCCAGAATTCCGAATGCACCACCGGCATGCCGATATGATAGTGCACCCCAGTGAGCGGGACGTGATGTTCCTGCGTGCTCGACTGATAACAACAATGCGTACATTCTTCAACAAGAGACGCTTTGTGGAAGTCAACACGCCTCTTCTGCAAGGTGGAGCTGGCGGTGCCATTGCAAGACCGTTCGAGACCCGTGCGACCGAGTTTTCAGATGTGAATCTAAACTTGAGAGTGGCTCCAGAGCTATTCTTGAAACGGCTGGTCGTTGGTGGTATGTCTCGTGTGTTCGAGATTGGCCCTGCCTTTCGCAATGAAGGAATCGACACGACGCACAATCCAGAGTTCACAACTTGCGAATTCTATGGCGCTATGCTGACGCTTGACGAGCTCATGACGATAACGCAAAAGCTGTTCGTGGAGCTTTTCGATACAGCGATGGAATCACGTAAGGGCTTGGCGTCCATACCTCGTATCGCCAAACTTCCAGACGAGTTTGCGCAGCTCGAATTTATCCCTACTATTGAGGCAGCGATCCGTCAGCAGGATCCTGAGTGGACCTTCCCAGATCTATTAGAAGAAGGTGCAAGTGAGAAGTTGCTCGCTGTCTTCGAGCAGTTCAGCATTTCTCGACCAGCCTTTCCAAATCTCCCACGACTTCTCGACGCCTTAGCTGGTCACTTCATCGAGCCGCAATGCACGAACCCCACATTCATCACATACCATCCAGAATGCATGTCGCCCCTAGCCAAGTCATTTGAACGCGACGTCCTCCCTACCTCGGGTATCTCCCATCGAGTCTCCGCCCGTGCCGAACTCTTCATCGCCGGCCGCGAGTACGTCAACTGCTACGAAGAGGAGAACTCGCCTCTAGAACAACGTCGCAAGTTCGAAGACCAGCTTACCTATCGCCGTGACGATGATGGCGAGACTGGACGCGCGGTAGACGAGAACTATCTCGGTGCACTCGAGTGGGGTATGCCTCCTACTGGCGGCTGGGGATGTGGTATCGATCGTATCGTCATGCTGCTTGCTGCCAAGACACGTATCGCTGATGTGTTACCGTTTGGCACACTGAGAAATGTGGTTGCGCTGGGCGGTGCTGGTGCGAAGAAGTCTAAGGGGAAGCCGGCTGCTGCTGAGGTTGTGGCATCAGAGTCGGACGAGTTGAGGACAACGGAGAATATGTTGGCGCAGTCGAGGGCTGAGGTTGAAGAGCTGAAGAGGGAGCTGAAGAGCATGCAGAGACTAGAGGAGGGAGACGCATTAGAGGGCAGCGGATAGATTGTGAATTATGCTGGGACGCTGCCAATAATCTGCTCCGTGATGGGCTGATGCTGCACGGCTCAACAGTCGCTGTGTGACCGTCTTTCCTCTCCGAGAGATGAAGAGGTGCACCCATCATATCGTACATTCTCTAATCTGTATCCAGTATAATCTAAATCGCCACACATATCCATCCCAACATGCAGCTCCAATGCCATTCATACCATCACGCCCACAATCATCGTCCCCACCCTGCTCTCGCTAAATCAACGTATTCCGCCGATGTGGCGACTCAGTCCCATAGCCAGAATCATCCCTAATACTCCCCACCTCACTCTCGTCCTGATCAAAATCAATATCAAAGTCCTGCTCCTGCCTGACGCCTTCTTCATACGCCTCACCCTCACCCTCCCCTTCAGCCTCCGACCACTCCCCGCCCTCACCCTCCACCTCTTCATGCCCGGCCCCACTCTCCTCCTCAGGCACGGCTCCCACACGCGGCGTGCTGTTCCGCCGCCTCCCCGGCACGCTCGTCTCCTCCCCCCACCCCTTCTGCTTCGCCTCCCGCGTATTCCACCGCAACGTCCTACTCACGCTCTCGATCCACTCTAGCCCCGCGCCCCGTCCCCGCACCGCCTCAACAGTGGGGAAGGGATACCGACTTGCTGCAATCGTGACATAGTCACCTTGGCGTAGCTCAATACGGCCTTTGCCGTCGAAACTGCAATAGGCTGTGGCGCGGGAGCCGCGCGGAACGGCTACTTTGAGGGCCATGGTGTCGTTAAGGAGCATAGGTCGGAATGACAGTGTGTGTGGACAGATTGGGGTGAGGAGAATGGCTGGAATGTCCGGGTGCACGAGGGAGCCGCCAGCGGAGAGCGAGTAGGCTGTTGAGCCCGTTGGTGTGGAGAATATGACGCCGTCGGCTTGGATTACAGTCAACAGCGCGTTGTCGCCGAAGAGAGAAAGAGAGGAGACGTAGGGTGAGGGGCCACGGTCGATGACGAGTTCGTTTAGGACTTCGACGGCGGTGGTTTCGTGGTGGGTTTGTGGTAGAAGTGGCGGCGTGTTGGGGATGTTTGTACTGCTGGGATTGACGGAGGAGGGGCGGGAGGAAGGCCGGATGGCGCGGAAGACGGTGCAGGTGAAACGCATGCGCAGGTTGACGCGCATGCCAGCGTCTGCTATAGTGTCTGTGGACGTGGATGTGGATGTGCTGGGGCTGAGGGGATTGGAGACATTTGCAGAGCCGACCCTGGGCGTCGATGGTCGCGCCATGTATAGGCTGTTGGAGGAGTCGCTGCGGGTGCGTCCTTCGGCGGTGATGCCGCCCATGACGAGGTTGAGGTCGTGCCGGAAGTTCTCGAAGCGAAATGGTGTGAGAAAGCCCAGGGAACCTAGAGAGAAGGACAACACCGGCGGGACGATACGCTGGAAGAGCCACGACGTGAAGAGTACCGTGCCGTCACCGCCTAGCGTCAATACCAGATCGAAGCGCTCGGGATTTGTCCAGCAAAGGTCCGGCGTCCAGTAATGCAGCAAGTTGCCGAAGCGTGGCTCTTCTGCAATCAGTCCTTCCGCGTCGAAGCGTTTCGAGTTCTTCAACTTCGCGTCCACGTAGACCGTCACACCAATATCTGAGCCATATCGCGGCGTGCGCATAATCCATTCCGCAAGTTCTCTTGTCAGCACAACCAAGCTGTTATCTCTTGCTTTTGTGATTATGCAGACTGTCCGTACGGCTCGTTTCATCGGACGTCGTTGCAATTGTTTTGCTGCTTCTCGTACGCCGACTGCGGTCTGTACGAGGCGAGAGTGTGTCATGGAATCATCGTTGGCTATCTCTTCCAATACTGCTTTGATGTCGACTTGCTCGTTGACTCGTTTGTGGAAAAGACATGGTGATGATGGGTTGTGGTTCGTTCTCTGTGTTCCGGGAAAGCGCGAGGAGGGCGGAGGAGCCGAAGAGAAGGAAAGGCCGTCTAGGCCATTGGAAAGTCGCTGCATTGTACCGACGAAGTGGAGACAGATGATTGTTCGAAAGGACTCGGATTGTCGCGGCTACGATCACGCGCTATCTAGTGTAAAGGTTGCGGTATGACATCGAAGCACAGTGCTGTGTGACTTCTCCGCTCGGGCGTCTAGCGACCTTTGTAAGAATGCTGGATGGTACGAGAGTCGTTTGGCATATGCAATCCGGGGTAATGCTCAGCGGCTCGTCCCGTCTCCGCGCCCGAGATTGACCTCCGCGTTCTGTGCTTAAGCCGAGTATGATTCATGATCATTGTATCTCGATATAGGCTGCAGTATCAGAGTGCGAAGACTGATCAGCGATTCCACTCGACTTAGGGACTGCTGAAGGAGATCAGCGCAGGCATGTCGCTTGGTCAAAGGTGAGACTATAAGGTCAGAAGGGGGAATCGAAGATCCTCGGATCTCGTCCGATCATGAGACACGACCATGCTTGGAGAGGAGCGTAATATATCCAGAGTCAATACAAGATACATATCATGGTACTCCCGGTGAACTGAACTGATGCGTGGGAAGTAGCACTCCTGCTGCTATTGAATGCGTCATGCTGCCCTCAATTCCATCCATAATTTGTCACCCCACAGTCCTCAAGAATATCTCCAGCAGCTCCCGCTTATCGACCTCCTCCTGCCCACCTACACCTCTTCCATCCCCGGGCAATAGACCATTAGCATGCACTACCACGTCCGCGAACACCTCCGCATACATCCTTTGTAATGTCGCCCTCCTCGCCGGCAAAGACTCTGGCGTCTCGGCCGTCATGCGTCTCATCAGACGCCCGAGCACCGGCGACCTAGTCACCTGCGTCGTCTGCGCCTCGTGCAGTGCCCCGGCTATCTCCCCGACCATGCGTGTCAGAGACGCCATAAGCAGCAGGAATGTCGTGCTATGCTTAGGATACTGTGAGAGGATCTCCAGGATAGCGGCGCGTTGCTCGTCATTGGTGGGCGGCAGGCCCTTTGTGTTCCGACGTGCTGGCTCCGCGAAGTAATCAGCTGCTAAGCTGGTCCAAAGAGTCAATGATATGATCCCGTCGCGCATGTTGGAGAGGAGGAGTAGCAGGGTTTCAGCGAAGACTTCGAGGCGCTGAGATAGTGATAACGATCGCTCGACATCAAAGTGGCTATCGAACGGCTCGTCGGTGTCAAGAGCTTCATTGAGTGCAATGCGATGTGCTCGCCGCGTTTGAGCATCGAGGACCCAGCTTGTTGTTGCAAATGGCCAGCCTGATTTCATAACCCAAGGTGGTGACGTAGTGCCATCGTCTGAGGGCTCAGCACTACCGATCATGGACCACTCCGCCAGCACACGCTCGATCAAAGCCTCTATCGATTCCGTTAGTCGGAAAATCTGCGGCGGAGTGCTCCACCTCACCTCGAGATCCTCGCTGTCCCTGCCTCCCGTGCTTTGCTCGCTGTCGCTGACACTGCGGCTGCCAGGGTCAATGCTGCTACTAGCATGGTCGTCTAGAGAGCCTCTTAGACAGCGAAGTCGATGCTTCCACTTTCCTTGAGGATGTTGGTTCTGCAGCTTACGCACGCCGCCTTCTGGTATTCTGAGAAGCTTGTCGAGCGTATGACCGTGAGTAGAGCGCTGCCAAATTCCACGAACAGCAAGGAACTGGTCGCGGCCGTCCTTGACGCGTAGGACGAGCACGTCATTAAGATGCTCGCCGGTATTGAGGTCGTGTACGAGGTCTTTAGTAGCGATGTCGGCTATGAGATCAATCGTGCATGTTTCGCCAGGAGCGAGGCTGTACACATGGGGAACGCTGGCGTACCAATCTGCAGTGTCTTGCGACTGAGGTGAGATTTTTGTGTTCGGTGGCGTGTCAGCTTCGCGGTCGAAGCGGATAGTGAGCCAACGAGGAGCCGTGAGAGGAGTTTCCTGTGGACGGATCGCAAAGCCAAATGAGGCATGCGAGCGACCCGTGTTCGCGATAGTGACTGTGCGGAATTTCGGTTCGTCGTAGCGAACCTTGCCAAAATCGGCGCCATCGAAAGTAGTGGCATCGTCATGGGCGTGGCCATCGACAACCATTGTCACTGCAGGACGTCCATCATTCTCAGCCTTGTCGAGCTCCCGTGCGACTTCTTGCTGAACTCTGGCCCGCAGCTCGGGCACTACCGCGTCATACCGCAGCATGAATCCAGCGTCTATCGGCTTGTGGTCGGAAGCGAGCACACGCTGATGTGTTATGTAGTATTCCAGCTTGATCGTATCTTCTGCTCCGTCTTTTGTGACGACGTCCTCAACGTCTCCACCGATCTTATTATCATAATCGTCGAAATCATCGTCAGCGTCATTGCCAGGATCATATTCGAAGAGTGTCTCTTCCTCATGTGCTGCTGAGTCCAACCCTGCCGACTTCAGCTTTTCATCACGTTCCCGAGCTGTTGCCTCTTCTTTAAGCATCTCAGCATACGCCAGTCGATCACTCCTTGTTCTGTACAGAATTCTATCACACCAGCTTGGCCCCCTTTTCTTCTCGGTAGTATCGAACACTCCAATAGTACCTCTATCGTACTTATATGTTGGTAAGAATGTTATCGGTCCTTCTCGCCAACCATCGTGGAACATTCTGCGAGCATTTATATGTTGCAATAGCTCATCGTGAGGGAGGAGAGAGTCTATCGTCGTTTGCAATGAAGCAGGGTCCTCGCTCTGTTCTGCTTCGTACTCGTAATCGTCTTTGGACGACTTGGACAGTCCGGTACTGCTAGATATCGCTGATAATATGGAACTAGTTGAGATGGAGTGATGAGATCCAGCGGATTGACTTCGCGCATGATCTGGATCCACCCCGATTTCTGCATCGATTTTCTTTTCCGACTTCGAGCCAAGATCATACTCGTTGCGTGTATGTAACATCAACAACCGCCGCACATCTTCAGGTGGTATACCCTCGAGCCTATAGTTGAGATCACCAAACCAGAACGCAAAGTCCTCATCTCCAATCTTTTCACCTGGAAGTGAGATGCCAGCGTCATCAGTGATTGGATCATATCGTGTCCTCGAAACAACTTGTGCCGCATCCCAATTTCTTCTTTCAGCCTCCGTCTTCCCAGTGCCTGCAGATAGATGCGAATTGATGAAGACCAGCCGTGTCGTGCCGCCCAAGACAAGCCGTGCAGTTACAGCGCCTTTGTTGCCCATATAGCCCATCAAGCCTGTTCCGACACTTGTTGTGGATACCCAACTGATTTGAGGCAAAATGACCGGCGAGACCCAGATGAGTAGCAAAAGTCCTATCAATTGTCTTTCTGCTACTAATTTATACCCTGGCGGAAGCTGTTTCTCCACCACCTCTTTGTACTTGTTGGCTGGGCCAGGATCTGTGAACGGTCGTAACGCTTCAGCCGCCGAAGAGATGTCCACGACCTCTTGAAGTCCCAGTGCATAAATGCCCACGGCTTCTCCCTCGGGTAGTACTCCAGCGTCATTCTTGGGAATGGTTGACTGGTACTTTGACCACCTTGCCTCTTGCTCGCTAGGATCCTCTCGATAGGCTTGGTTATCGTCCGAGATTGACAGTCCAGACAACGATTCCGAGACGCCTTTGCCCCTGACGAACCAGCCTGCTAAGTCGAGCTCCGTGCCTTTGAAAGCTGCCACATTCCACGAGCCTACTCTTATACGGACGGAATGAGGTCGGGTATACTCTGCGCGACGTTCATTAATTCGGCTAGCAAGAGACAGCTGTGACGATATGGTTGGAGAAAGTCCAGGCTCAGCGAAAGCTCCAGGTATTTGTGCTTCGAGTGAGGATGCAGTTGTACTGGTCGATCCGAAAGTACTTGTTGTGGTACTCCGATTGCGCGACATCGTTGATTCGAGTGGCGTAGTGCCACCAAGATACCCCTATCGGCTCATGCTAATGAAGCTTGTGGTGGTGGTGGTAGGTTGGAGGGAACAGCAATATATTTTCACAGATGAAGTGCTCAGGCGTGTTGCAAATGAGTGTCCTTGAGATCTTGACGCGGTTACGGGTTCAAACACTGGATATACCTCTGATATATGGCAGAACGATGTATACACCTCATCGTCATCATTGGCATCTCGTGTTTCCCATCAAGAGACCCCACCGGAGCTGTCCCCGGCGACCGTTTCGACGACAGTGACCTTCTCATATCCCATCCGGGAGCACTTTTCCAGCCCCGACATCAAAGCACATTATGTTGGCAACACAATATTCGCAGGCTGTGCCTCAGGTTCAACCCACCGCACCTGTTCGAACGAACGAGGACGTAAATTTCTCGGTTCTACATCGTCATAACAACAACATCACTTCAATCATATCCATAGCTCCTTATGCTGTCGTCTACACCTTCAGCACCGCAACTCAGACTTGGGAGAAAGCGGCTATCGAAGGTTCGCTGTTCGTCTGCCAGCTCACGCCGACATACAATTCGTCTCCAGTTTATGACAGCAATGGCAACCCGTCCACACCTCTACCCATTGAACATTATGCAGTCCACGTACTCAATCGCCGTGCGCTCGAGAACTTCGCGCTCGAGTTATACAGTCCTGACTCGATCGAAATCACGCCCGATTACATCATTCTACAAGGCACATCCGCAGCCGTAGTTCCGTTCCCACCTGCCGAGGATCTGCTTGACGGCAATGGTGCAGATGCAGCAGAAGAGGAAAGCGTAATCTACGGATTGTGGGTCTACCCGGAGCCGCCGCCAGCGAGTACTGCAATCGCAAGAGAGGTCAATGCTCGGGTCATTGTGGATTGCGCGACTCGTGCTGAAGAGAGTCGAAGGCTTGCCATGGCCGAGGATATCTACGTGATGGAAGACGACACGCTCGAGGATGATGAGGCAGTGGTGGAAGAGCCTGATTTGTATAAAGAAGTAACGGATGAGCCAAATGAAACATATTACCGACCCGAAGAGGAAATCCACCACGACACTCATCCCACGGCAGTGAATGGATTAGCGACCAGAACGGACAAGGAAATGAATCTGCAGAAACTTCTAGGTCTCTTTTCCGCGCCAATCCCAGCAAAGACACCTGCGCGACAACAACAGTTCCAGATGCTCGACCAACAGTACACACCTCAGCAAGCATACCCACTACAGCAGCAAGCACAGCAGCGACAACCATCGAGTCAAGGAAATACAGCATTTCCGCAACAAACACAATACCACCCACAACAATCGCAATATCCTCAGCAGAACACAAATGCGCAGCAGAATGTTTTGCTGGACCTGTTTAGCCGTGCAAAGCAGGGCCGAGCTACTGGGTGAAATGCCTCTACTGCATCTACTCTAGTATGAGGGAGGTTAAGCAGAATTTTGGACGTATCCAGTACTCTACTCATACTGAGTTCTCACTGCATCTTCCTGCGATGTCTGAAGCATGCTGGACAGTCTAGTGTGGCAACTCCGTCTCGGCCCTCTGACCAGCATCGCCTCATTCCTTGAGCTAGCCCGTTACGTCCTGTAATCACCATTGATCGTGACATATTCATGACTGAAATCACAAGTCCAGAAGAGAACCTCATCCTCCACGTCTTTCTGGTCCAACTCCTCCGCAGGCTTCAATTTCACCAGTATCTCCAAGTCCTCTTCTGCCAGCATTCGGCCTGCTAAAGCCTCATCCACGTCCTGCGGCTCGCCATTGACTAGCAATTTCAGCTCTTGGCCCGCATGGCTGCCGCCTGGCGCACCCACAAAGCTGACACCAACTCGACTTGGCTCGACACCCGCTGCGCCTTCCTCCACACCTTCAGCATACCCCACTGCGCACAGGATGCGACCCCAGTTGGCGTCACGACCGTATAGCGCAGTTTTGACAAGTGGACTTCGTGCAATAGTGCTAGCGAGGCGATGCCCGACGGCGCGAGAAGGAGCACCGCGCACGCGCAACGTGACGAATTTCGTCGCACCTTCACCATCCCGGACAATTAGCTGGGCTAAAGACGTCATCAGCTGCGTGAGGGCACTTGTGAAAGCTGTGAGGTCAGCAGCGTTGCTGGAATTGGATGTCTCGACAACAGGAGACCCGGGTGAGCACGCAGCACCATTGGCAAGGATGGCAACTGTGTCGTTCGTGCTGGTATCACCATCAATAGAAATTGAGTTGAAACTGCGACCAGCTGCAGCGGTGAGCGCTGCTTGTAACGCAGTCGGGGCGATCGGTGCGTCTGTGCAGATGATGCTGAGGAGTGTGGCCATGTTTGGATGGATCATGCCAGCGCCTTTGGTCATGCCCGCGAGGGAGAAGGTCGTCGATGGATATGAGGGTAGCGTAAAAGAGGTCGAGATGAGTTTGGGGAATGTGTCGGTAGTGCAGATTGCCTTTGCGGCGGACAGCCAGTGGTCGTGTGTATTACCGAGGCCAGAGACAGCGGTCGGGATGCCAGAGAGGATGCGGTCGATTGGGAGTCTGCGCTCGCCACATCAGCTCATGGCGCGAATATTGCCAGCCACACCACCATACATACCGCTGCCCAATAACACCCGTACTCATCACCACACTTGCCATGCCCTTGCCATCTCCCTCCCCCAATGCCCTATCCGTCTCCTTCCCCATCCTCCTCGCATCCTCCAGCCCACCCTTCCCCGTAACCGCATTCGCACATCCCGAATTCACCACCACAGCCCTAACCCCCTCGCCCTTCCTCGCCCTCAACATTTCCCTCGTCACCGTCACCGGCGCAGCCTGAAACTTATTCGTCGTAAACACCGCGGCGGCTGCACATGGTGTTTCTGAAACAAGTAGCGCGACGTCGTTGGTGGAGGTGTTTGACTTTTTCACGCCGACGTGAGTGCTGGAGGCGAGGAAGCCGAGGGGGTAGTTGCCGGAAGTGGGGATGTACTTTTGTTTTGAGGCCGGGATGGTGGTGGAAGTGGGAGCTGAGTAGAGACGGGTGAAGGTTGTGGAAGGGTGTAGTTTGGAGAGGCGGGAGATGGGGCGGGTGAGGGGCAGGAGAGTTGTCACGGGCATGATGGTGGCGGTGAAGCTCTTTTTAGTTAGCAGACTCAAGTGAATGACTTTTATGTCACACACAAGTTGCAAGTCCTGAGCTGTAAAGGTCCTCAGCGTAGTTGTGATATAGCACAATCATGTCAAACTGAGTCACAAGTTCCCCATGTGGCCAGCTAATGCGTTTTCGATCACGTTTTAGCCGGATCACGCTTCACACTTCTCCAACAACCTGACCTCAGGCAGCACCACGTCCCATCGTTCTTGTATTGTATCTACCGCACGCACAGTCGGCCTACTAGTATCTTCAATAATGGTACTCTCCTCTCCAATCAGGCTTCCACTATGGTTAGAGATCACGGCCCGAATGTGATTAGTATCCTCCACAGAAGGAGCAACACAGAAGCGCTGAAAGCAAAAACGTAACCACCGATACCGAGGAGCCTCGACTGAGGAGATGCAGTTATTGAGGATGTCACTCGGAGTAAGCAGATGACCGGAATACCGGACGAAAGGAAGGGCATCACTTGAGCTTTTGGGCCTTTTATATTCAGGCTGCATTCCCTGGCTCCCGTGCTGAACTAATTATCTACTTCGGAAAAGCAATCTTTTCGCCTTCATGTTTCTTCATGTTTTTCTTCCCTTGTTATACTCTCATCGAATCATGACCGATCGGAAAGACAAATCAACCTGAGTAGGCTCCCGAAAATGCATCAACATTCATTGCTTAATGCTTTTTTCGCGGCTTGACCTCAAGCACTGCATGCTGCTCAATAACGCCACCACCCTAATTCCGATCCTTCTGTTGCCAGCTTCAATATGGTCTCAACTCGAAGTCTCCCATCGTCAACGTCTCACTCGGCCAGCAGCCGTCAGATCTCATCATGTCCCGAGGAAATGCTTCCGAACTGGAAAGCACATCAAAAGTGTCACCAGATCCTCCATTAGCACTCGTATCTCTGACTGGATCTCGCGGAGGCAGCTCCGGGAATGGACCCAAGAGAGTACCAGTGATGTGGATTCCTGACGCGCCGAACGCAGAACCTTTGCTTGTCGCATCTTGGACAGGATTCAGCCATATCAGGATATTTCTCTTCCGCTTGTCAGTATGTGACTGCTTGAGGAGCAAATTTGCCACAAAGCGTGTTGTGTAGGTTCCATGATATGTCGAGAATGGAGGTATGTTGTTAGCACTGAGGCCGACCTCTTCGACGGTGCCCAGAATGTGATAGACTGTGAGCATTATGTCGTGCTCGGCACTCAGAAGATCGTTGTCATGTAATGGGATTGCGGTAGGTGACGAGTGTGCAAACGGAGATCGACCAAGGACGTTCTCCTGCAACAGAAGTACGTGCGTTTGCGTGCTCGATTTGAATAGAGATAAAAACTGTATCAATAGAGGTTAGTCATGAACTGGATCACTGAGATTGATCTGATTTGTGAATGGGAGACCACGAGGAGCACACTCTTTGACTGAAGACTAATACCGGCCTACTATGGTAGAGGTCAGAAGGGAAAGACTTAAAAAGAGCAAGCGACTTGTAAATATGCTCAACCAGCTCTGCTGTGATTGTGTTTCTTGGTATTATGAAATGCAAGTCATGGAGTGGAACAGGACGACCACAATAGATCAAACACTGGGCGCATACACTTCCGGCCGATGACGCTGATCATGCTTTTGACTCATCTCACTCGCAAGCAATGATAGCAAGAACTTCAGCCCTGCTACAAGGAAGACAACGGTCATCCCAGCAGCTCTCGAGCCGCCCTGACGACATCTAGAACAAAGGGGCTCATTAGAGTATGTTAAGCATACTGAGAGGCATGGCGGGCGATATAAGGTAAACATTAAGATATTCAAGATGTTTGGATGATTGGGTGATTGGGTCTGTTCGATGCTGACTCTGTCGCCACATCAAGCTCACCTCACCTCGCCTCTGTTCTCTTCTCGAGCCATGGTGGTGATTCCTGTTTCATCTATGGCTTTGCGTATGCTCTTGCTCTTTCTGAGCTGGAGGCGGTCAAGTCCGGCCTTTCTTGTCAATCGCAAACACTTGCTGTAGCATATTAAGCGTATTTCAGCTGCTGGGCTGGTATATTTAACTACACCAGGAGGACACAGCTCTGCCTCATCTTCTATGCCCCTCTCTCTCGCCGTTCCCATCTCGTTCTCTATTCCTGTCTCTCCTCTCAGGACTTCGACTCCTCGTTGCACGATGCTGCTGTGAGCCTTCACGGCCACTTCCTCGTTCATCGTAATGTAGTCCTCCACCACCACTACCATTGCTTCTTCGGTCTCTGCCATCTCGTCCGTCTCTGCCGTCTCTGCCATCTCGTCCATCCCGCTCTCTATCCCGCTCATCATACCCACCTCGCCCATTCGTGCGCCTGTCCCTGTCATCATACCCACCTCCACCGCCACCTTGACGATCGTTCTCAAGACCATACTGCCGTCTCTCGCGATCCGGTGGCATATCGTAATGTCGATTGTCCCGCCGCTGATGCTCACCACCCCATTCTCGATTCCGATCTCGATCTCGATCACGGTCTCTCGGCTGCGGACGTCGGCTGTCAGCTTGATAGGCAGGGATGTATGTGTCTTTGTTACTTGGCCTGCCGCCTTCTCGCGTGTCTTCCCGCGGACCGTCTCGAGGGCCATCTCGACGTGGTGGAGGGCCTCGGCCGTTGCCGTTTTGAGAAGGATACATCGTCGGCGGTGGTCGTGGGGGTAGTTCGTTGCCGTAGCGAGGCTGTTGTGACC
>Ga0058698_10000135_pt1 | contig 41606 bp, 43 predicted proteins | sample AgamicAsSfe_FD_67288 | JGI IMG/M metagenome (GOLD analysis project Ga0058698, IMG submission 67288) | Agave microbial communities from Guanajuato, Mexico - As.Sf.e | ecosystem: Host-associated > Plants > Phyllosphere > Phylloplane/Leaf | place: Guanajuato, Mexico | collected 2012-05-30
GTGTGTTGGCTGTGGGTTGAGGGGCGGGTGATGCTTGCTGGCGTTGGTCGGGGGTAATGAGGGTCTGCTGTTGTTCTTCAAGATCTTTGGGGGAAGTCATGGTCAGTTCAGGCGCTGATAGTGGTGAAGAGATCGAGGGAAGGCTGGAGATGTGTCCTCTTGCCAGGAATGAGGTTGTAGTGTTTATAGTGGATGGCTGCCTTACGTTGGGGGAAAGATTCGCGAGAGAGTGAATAAGCTGACGCGGCTGAAGTGAGCGTAGGTGAAATGGAAGTGGTGTGGGAGGAGAGGGTTGCGTGTCGCTGTCCGTATTGGAACTTTTGTTGGCCCCTGCCGCGAATCCCGTAGTTCAGGGTCGTGCCTGCCCATACAACACAGCCACAGAGCGCTCAAACCGTCAGCCCTGATCCCCTTAGCCGAATCTCACATGCAAGTCCTGGAGAGGCCACATTTTTTGTTTCGAACTCGGCAGCTTGGGGTGAAAGCGGATAGCAAGAGCACCGGGAAAGGCTTCACTTTATCTCTTGAGCCTGCTACCATTGTGTCTCATTTGTAGCGGTCAGACCGATCGGGCCACGTTCCGTCTCTACAGCGGGCTCACGGCACTAGAACATCTGGCTGCACAGGCCTGCAGCCTCCCTATCACTTTGCTCCAAGACCCGCCAACTTTCCAGGCAACCTCCCGGATCAACCCCAGCCATGAGATCTCACGCGTTGCTCGCATTGGTCTTGTGCCTCTTTGCAGCATTCGCCGCTGCCTGGACCAAAGAGGGTGCGTAGCTTCTCCTGTCGTGTCTCGTCTTCCATTGCATGCTTGCGGCCACATATGCGCCTTCCCCACATGCCTTTCCCCAGCTCCAGCTACGAGCTACTTGCTGACAGCTTCCGGCAGACCACGAAATCTTCCGTATCCGTGACGAAGTGGCCAAAGCAGACGGCGCCAATGTCACCTTCTACGATCTCCTCGGTGTCAAGCCCAGCGCCTCCCAAGACCAATTGACCCAAGCCCTCCGCAAGAAGTCGCGCGAACTTCACCCGGACAAGGCCCGCAAGGTCTTTGTTGCCAACTATGCTAAGAAGAACAACAAGAAGAAGCCAACCAACAAGGAAATTGAGGCACACTTGAAGAAAGTCACCGCCGCCTACCAGCGTCTTTCCGTCGTTGGAAAGATGCTCAAGGGCGCCGAGCGCGAGCGCTACGACCACTTCCTGAGGAACGGCTTCCCAGCATGGAGGGGCTCTGGCTACTACTATGAGCGCTTCCGTCCTGGCCTTGGCTCAGTCATTGTCGGTCTACTCGCTGTGTTCGGTGGAGGCTTCCACTACTTCGCTCTGTTGATGTCATGGAAGCGTCGCAGGGAGTTTGCTGAGAGGTACATTCGCCAGGCACGCAAGACTGCCTGGGGTGATGAGAGTGGTCTTCAGGGCATCCCTGGAGTCGACGATACCGCCGCACCTGTCAACGCCGAACAGTTCGAGAAGGATTCTGCCGAGGATACACCAGAGGAGCTAGCCCCACGCAACCGTCGCGAGAGGCGCGCTATGGAGAAGGACGCTCGCAAGCCAAAGAAGGCGCAAGCTGTGAAAAAGGCCCGCGCCGATGGCATCAGCACCCCCGTTGAGGCAGAGGTCATCTCTGGTCCTCAAGGAGCCAAGAAGCGCATCGTCGCTGAGAACGGCAAAGTCTTGGTCGTTGATTCCGTTGGTAATGTTTTCTTGGAAATTGAGAACGAGGATGGTATGAAGGGTGAATACTTGGTCGACGTACGTACATTCAACTCTTCGAGACATTCAATAAGCTAATAGCATACAGCCTGATGAGGAGCCTAAGCCTACTATCTACGACACCCTCCTGTTCAAGCTGCCCAAGTTTGCTTACAACCAGTCAGTCGGACGTGTCCTTGGAAAGAAAGAGATGATTGACGCTCCATTGCTTGAGACCTCTAATCTAACCGAGGAGGAGGCCGCCATCCAGAATGCCACCGCGCCCAACCTTAACGGCGAGGCAAGGAAACGCAAGGCCATGGCCAAGAAGGCAAGGTAACTGCTTGCGTGCGACATAGCATATGCTGTAATGTTACAAAAGTTTAGCATCTATGTTTGGTTGTTGGTAGACAAAAAGGGTACTGGACTATGCATGTGCGTGTAAGATACAGAGATAGACTACAATATGAGCCACGCAATGCGAAGAGCTTTGAGCACTCGCACCAAATGCCCTGTGTCGCCGAGATCTTTTCTACTCGTCATGAGTGCATCTGCAAACCAACCGCAGGCCTACATGCTAATCAAAGAAGCATTAGTGTGCGGAGTACATAGCTCCAGCGCTACCAGCACCGACTGTAGTACACGCCGCTTCCAAGTTTCCTGCCACCACTTTCACCAAGTTCGAAGGAACAACAAGTCCGCAACTCGCTCTTTGACAACGGTTCATTATGGGACTAGTATGTAAATCTACAGGTAGTACCTCGAGCTCAAACGACCCTGCGATGCGCACACATGCTAAACGTACAAGAACAGAAACTCCCCCCACTCTTTTCAAACGCCGACTAAACGCCAACATGATTAACGAGCATCCATGGATACTTCCCTACGATCATAAGAGAAACGTGACAACAATAGTAATAAGAACGCTTGAAGATGGCAGACTCGGACAGTCCCCCCAAACCCGAAGCCGGTACCACAGTCAGAGCAAGTGACGAAAAAGCAACCTGCATGAGATGGTATCACAAGCCAAGCAGTGAACCCGAAAGCAAGGAGACCCGCACGCATGCATGCAAGCAAAACATAAACAAGAACCTCTTTCTCTTTTTCACTTCCTCTTTCCTCGCCTGCTCACACACGGTAATAATCTTCTATCATGGACAAAGTGCTTGCAGACACTGCTCTAGCGCGTTCCACCTCCGACGCATACGCGAACCGGTATACGCCAAACGGACTCTTCTTGAGCGTACTACTTCCCACGCTCACAGTACGCTGTTTTGCAGGCTGCTGTTCGAGATCCAACTAGAATCGTTCTCTTGATCCGTTGCCGTGGTTCTCGAACAGATCGTCTAGATAACCACTGGGAGTCCGGCCGCCAGGGACATTTGTGCCGCCAGGTACATTCAGCGACAACTGGCTTACGGCGTGGCCGTCTTGACCGTAGATGCTTCTCGTATTACCGGGTTGGCCGAGAGTTGCAACGCTGTTACGGTTGTATACAGATAAGCCGTCTCGTGATGGTGGCGCGCGAGCATATCCCCCGCGTGACGGTGGCAGTGATGGCGATTCCGGTGGTGACATACCGGATCTTGCGCTAAATCGGTTTCCTGGGGTGGAGAGGGAGAGCGCTGAAAGATTATTGGGGTTCTGGCCTCCGATGTGCATCTGTGGTGATCCAGCAGCAGGGGCTGCGTTACCAGATGCGTAGTATCCTGCAGGAAGATAGGTAGAAGATCGGGCCGCTACAGAATCCCGCAAACCGGCGGCGCCACCTGCAGTTGGAGAGAAGAACAAGGACGATGCCGATTTCTGTGCTGCAGGCGCACCAGCGAAAGCTTTCGACGACTTGCCAATGGGGGCGGCGTTTAGGTGATCCAGAGACATGGTCGAACTCGCTCCGACCACATTGTACATTCCCCGCTTCTTACCAGGCACTGCTGACATGGCCTTGATATCAGCCATGTTCTGAGCCATGGCCGCCCGCTTGACAGAACGATGCAACGACCACGCAACGAGACCGCGCCACGCCAACACCGCCGCACCGAAGAAGGCGAGAATAGCACCGACGCAGATGAAGACGGTTCCATCTGGAAGATCGGACTTTTGCATAAAGGCAGCACCGGCTGTGTCTGGGACTTTGACATCCGGGATACCGATACCGGCTAGTGTTGGCGCACCTACAAGATTGAACACACTCGTAGACCCTGTCTGGGCAGCCGTACTAGAGGGCGTATCTCCTGTTGTTGCGGCCTCGGTGGTCTCGGAGGTGGCGACTTGCGATGTGGTTGCAGCTTCTGAAGTCGCTGCTTGTGATGTCTCGGCGGCGGAGGTCTCGGCTGTGTTTGTCGCTGCGTCGCCTCCTGGTTGCGTGACAGTGGATAGGTCGGGTGCGTTCTCGATTTGAGCGAGTACGGTAGGAGCGACAACGAGCAGCAGGCCTGCGAGGCCCACAAAGGGTCGCATCGTGGGTTGTTGTGTATAGGTGTGTGCGGAGGTAGGGTCGCCGATGGGCAGTGTGCGGAAGGGGCCGAGTGGGTTCAGGAGATGGCGTGGTCAAGGCTCGCAGTCCAGCAGGCGTATTTCAAGACTCGATTGGTGAAGGAAAAGCAAGGAGAGGAAGACGCAATCGCAGGTGATATCGATAGGACAGAGAAGCGCCGAAACGAGTGACGGGGAACGAGAGGAAAGGCTGATGGTGGAGTGCAAGACGGGGTCAGGGTAACAAGGGGCGGAGTCGTGGACCCGCTGGCAATACGCGTAGTCTGAGCGCCCAGTTCGCGTGATGTCTGGCCGTATTCGATGTAGACTAGCGATAGGAATTTTATCGAAAGAGACAATAATTAGAAGCAGGTTGCTTTGCGCGATGATGGAACAATCCGCGTGCCAGGCCTGGAAGCAAACGGCTGTTGACGTCTGCACTGGTTGTCTGGCTCAGGGATGCAGGAAAAACATCGGTATGCAGGGCCAACGATGACAGATCCCAACCCAGGAACGTCGCTTCTATTCTGGGACCTGCGTGATTCGAGTGCTTAGGGCTTAGCGTCGAGCTCTTTTCCTCTGTCAAGCCCACCAATCGGCGCCTCGACCCTCCGACGGCCTCATTCTCTTGGCATCAAAAAGCTGCCGCCCTTATCGATAGCAAAAAGTGGTTTGCGAACAATCCACCAGCACCACACGACTGCGATCCTGACGACTGCGCGAGCCATTACTTTCACCCTCCAACGCTACATCGCTAGAAACGTAGCGAAACACAAGGAGCTTCATAGACGACTGAAGCTCGCCGACGAGGGTCCCAGGACCGCGTGCAACCATGGGTGTCGCGAAGAGAACGCGCAAGTTTGCGCAGACGAAGAGGATCGTTGGTATGTGTGGCGTCATGTCTAGATGAGCTTCTGTTAACACTATCAGGTCAACGAGATGCTCGACTGTATGCGACAACGCGCCCCACTGCTGTTTGCGACGTAAGAGCTGATCATACTGCAGTAAGAAGAATCAAATGGCTGGTGAGATAGAAGCAAAGAAGAAGGAGGATGAAAACAAGGCAAAGCGAGAAATGTATGTATCTCGGATTTCGATTCGAGTAAAGAGCAGGCACGACTGACACTTTACAGCCCACAAGTCTCCTCGGCCCTCTTCTTCCAAGCCAACACTGCCCTCGGCCCGCCCTACTCCGTCCTCGTGGACACCAACTTCCTCTCTCACACGGTGCACGCCAAGCTCGAACTCGACAAGGCCCTCATGGATCTTCTCTACGCCAAGGCCACTCCAATTATCACGACCTGCGTTATGGCTGAGCTCGAGAAACTCGGCCCAAAATACCGTATTGCGCTCAGGATCGCTCGCGACGAGAGATGGCAGCGCCTCAAGTGCGAACACAAGGGCACTTACGCCGATGATTGTATTGTGGACAGGGTCCAGAAACACAGAATCTACCTGGTCGCGACAAACGATAGGGATCTCAAGAGGCGCATAAGGAAGATTCCTGGTGTGCCGATTGTTAGCGTTGCAAAGGGCAAATACGTTATCGAGAGGTTGCCAGACGTGCCTGATAGCCATTAAGCTGGGGACAAGGATAATGCGAATAGGGCCAAAATGGGTTATATGCATAGCGAAAGGCGTTCAGGTCATACCAAGCAGTCGATGCTATCTCAACAAGTATTTCCACAATCATCGAAAGAAAGAATGAATCATCAGCTCACATGTGGTTTTACAAGCAATCCGGAACCTTTTGATGTTTAGGTTCATTTGCATGTACGACGAGTGAAAGCTTGGTATGAACAATTTAAAATGCAGGATCTCGCAGCTACAGACATTCTATATGAGCGTCAAACACAGCGCTCAGCACAGCTACCACCGGCCGAGCACTGGTTTTCTGTCCAGCAATCCATGACATCTACGAACCGGACGCCTGCCCAATGCGAAAGCACCCTACTCGCTCAACAATGCCGAACGCTCCAAACGAAGATGAAAAGTGATGAAGATGTAGAACAGTGAAGGATAAAGGTGTAGAAGAGAACAGCGCTCTCAGTACACGGAACAGCTTGTCTGGGCCCGAGTAAGAGCCTGCGTGAACATAGTCTGCATGGCCATGTAGTGGAAGATGATACCTCCCAGCACAGCAACATGCCAGATGTTGTGGGAGCAGCCTACGTAATCGAAGAAGCCAGGAAAGAAGCGTTCGGGCGTCTTGCTCGCATACAACAATGCACCGGTAACGTACACGAGCAAACTCTTAGTGACGGGCGCGTAGAAGTACTGTGCCCATGCGACGCCACGGGTATACGCGAGCTGGCCAAAGGGCAGGAAGCCAGTCAGGGCGAGGGAGCAGTAGAAGAGAACGCGGAGCCAGGCCATGTCCGCTCGATTGAAGGTCGGATGCCAGGGTAGAATAACGCCGCCAACGCCGAGAAGTGCTGTTATGCACATGTATGACCAGCGGGAGACGGGTTCGCAGTAGAATGCGGCGTATTCAGTCGTCATGATAGATGCGGCGACGAGTAAAGAGATACCAGTGTAATCTACACAGGCGAAGCGTTCAAGCAATGTTTGGTGTGATATGCTGTTCATCGTGTGCCAAATGGTCGAACAAGCCAGGCATTTGCATGCCGCAAAGAAGAAAACTGCCGCTATGAAGATGTCGGCCTTGGTCGACATGCTGAAGTTGGCACTCGAAGGGTAGAAGTAGAAGGCAATGGCAAGAACCATGATGAATCCGAGGAGATGTGTCCAGATATTGATTAGCTCGTTGTGGAGGCCGAAAATGGATCGAACGCAAGCCCACTTTCCTTCTTGAAAACGGTAGCCCTTGAGGATATGTGGGTTGACTCGCCATGGCTCTGGTAGATCCTCGTAGTGTATCAGGCCGTGTGCTTTGGCTCGCTCTAAGGCCCGTTGGACGGCGTGCTCAACTCGGAGTTCAATCGTTTCACGCGCGCGTCGTGCCTTGTCTAGACCACCGTCCACAACACCCTTTGCGATCTCGATTCCCTCGTCCATCTTTCTCCGACCTTCCTCATAGAATTCCTGTGCATAGGAACCGATCGATCCGTCTCTTATGGCGTATGCGCGCGTCTCAAACTCGGTCAGATAGTTGTCCATAAGCACTATTCCTTCCAAGACCTTCTCTCCTAGGGTCTCTTTCCGTTCCATCGCATCTTTGTAACGGCCCTCCAATGTCTCGACGAATACGGAAGCCTGTCGTCGTCCGGCCTCGATTGCGCCATCGGATATCTTCGAGCAGGATTCGCGAACGGCAAGCAGGGTGTTGTATGCGTATTCGACACCGGCGTCGTACTTGAGGTGGCCATAGTCTTCCAGGAAGTCCATCCGGCAATTGAGTTCGACCAAGAAGTTTCGAAGCTACATACTTGTTAGTACATGGTAAGCGCATACGTACTGATTTACTTACCAACAACTGGAAGTTCTCTGCTTCCTGCATGCAGGGTCGTGTATGCCATGAGTGACGTCTTTGGCGTTGCGCAGGTCTCTGGGGAGCGATTGTGCCGTAACCTCGGTACGTGGGTTGTATAGGCTCTTCTTGTGAAGCCATAACTGCTGTGCTTACCCCAACGCTCGAGTTCGAGCGCGGCATGCGGGGCATCGTTATATAAGTCTGGCGCGAAGCTGCGCGGGGCTGTTCGAGGCGTGGCGATCTCTCTCGTTCGACGTTCCAATCGATATCGGGCCCAAATTACGAGGGTGCAGCAAGGCGCGGGGAGGTAAGGCGATTGGCTGATATGCGCATGTGCACAGAACGTCTCTCTGGCTGGGTGACCGCCTCTGCTTGTGGTGTTGGGAAAGATAAATAGTGAGGATGTGGGTCTTTTTCTCCGCCTATCGGGGTGACTAGCAACGGGCGTGGTTGCCGAAAACGTCTTGGTTGGACGACACAGTCCTGATGGGGCGAACAACTAGAGGGAGCAATGTCTTCTTGTATTGTACAGAATGGGGTCGAAGCAAAGGCACGGGAGAGTCAATTGAGTGCGTAGCGTACAGGCATGGGGTCCGAGTGTTGGCGTCGTCATGGGGCTACCGCGGTCAATTCACTGTCGGGTTCCTGACACTAGGACCCTTTATTTCTGCGGCTCTTGTAGGGCTGAGATGCTGCACTTTTCAGGTGGCAGTGAAGGGTTCCATCTAAAGTGTCTGTTCCGTCTCCTTTGATACAGATATCGCCCAAGATACTCGCTATACAGCAGAAATGAAAACTCGACGGTTCATGTTTGTCCGGCTCGAACACTGAGGCCGTTGACGGCCTCGCCTATACCGGCAGGTGCGTTGCTTGGTGGCTGAACCCGGCCTTGGCAATGAGCCACACGTGGCTTGATTTCGTCATCGCGTGCCGTCATCCCGAGGTGTCAAAACTTACGACCTTTGGCGGAGCAGCGGATGGTTGATACCAGGCTATAGACCGTAAATGCTTCGTTTGTATTATGCTGTGTAACTTGCTTTGGGCCGCACGCATGTTTAGGCCCAGACGTTCCCACGTGCTAGCGTCAATGTCCGCGGTCTCCGCGGGATGGGGCTATTGAAACCCAACGCTCACCATCTTGGCATTTAATTTTTTGCGGCACGTTGGAGTGATACACCAAACTATCGACTTTTCGAAATGGTACTCCAAGCTATCAAATACTCGCGCGGCCAGCTCGAGATTCTCGACCAGCTGAAACTACCCCACGCTGAAGAATATGATGGCATCTACTCCAGCACTGATGCATGGCACGCAATCAAGGATATGCGAACGCGAGGAGCGCCAGCTATCGCCATAGTCGCTGCTCTCGCTCTCGCAGTTGAGCTCACAAACACGAAGCTTTCTTCAGTAGCAGAAGAGGTCAAGATTTTCATTACAGAAAAGCTGGACTACCTGGTAACGAGCAGACCAACTGCCGTCAACCTTGCAGACGCAGCTGGCAAGCTTCGGAAAATTACCGAGGAAGCTGCTGCGAGTGAGGGAGCGAGTGGAGAAGCCGTGAGAGAAGCATATGTTGCCGCTGCCGAGAAGATGTTGGTCGACGACGTGAGCGACAATGAGAATATCGGCAAGCATGGCGCGGAGTGGATAATGAAAAATACGGAGGCAGGAAAGCAGGGACCTGTGAGCATGATGACACACTGCAACACCGGGTGTGTACGATTCTGCATCAGATATTTTCAACTGCTAATCGTACAGATCCCTCGCAACTGCAGGATATGGTACAGCGCTTGGAGTGATCCGATCTCTACATGCCAATGGATCGTTGAAGCACGCCTTCTGCTCTGAAACGCGACCATACAACCAAGGCTCCAGACTGACAGCATTTGAGCTGGTCCACGACAAGATACCGGCAACTCTCATCACAGACTCCATGGCCGCAGCGCTACTCCGACTACGGGGTGGAAGCGAGAATATTGCGGGTATCGTGGTTGGTGCTGACCGGGTGGCCGCAAATGGTGATACTGCCAACAAGATTGGAACCTATTCATTAGCCATTCTTGCAAAGCACCACGGCGTCAAGTTCCTGGTTGCAGCACCGAGGACTACTATTGACCTGAAGACCAAATCGGGGTCAGACATCGTCATCGAAGAACGCCCAGGGAAGGAAGTGACGCTCGTCAAAGGACCGAGACACGATGGAGTCACGCTAGATCTTGGTGTTGTTGAGACTATCAGTATTGCAGCCAACGGTATCGGTGTATGGAACCCAGCTTTTGACGTCACACCTGCAGAACTTATTGATGGTATTATCACCGAGGTAGGTGTGGTTGAGAAGGACAGCAATGGTGTGTTCCATTTGGATGAAGTCTTTAAGATGGAGGGTTCCGAAGTAAAGCCCTCGACTGTCGGTGGCTTGTGAACAGGTACCCAAGAGCACGTACAAGCGCATGCTATGCCCCCTTAATGCTAAGACTCCAACATGTCCATTCTGCTAAGAGCGCATTGATCATGCTTGTATCCATCCTCGCTCGTGTCATCCATCATGCTCATGAGAACGAGGGTACTCGGTCGTTATTCTCGTAGTATTCACGGCGTGCTTGCAATATATCCGACCCAGAGTTGGTGCAGGGTGTACATGGTTCATATCGCAGAGCAGACGCATGGCTTTGTAGATCTTATTTGGAACCCTTTTCTTCGGTTCCGGAAGACTTGTCAGGATCTTCCGGAGTATCTTTCAACTCTTGCTCGGCCTTCTCGGCTTGCGCCAGGAGTGCCTCAATCTTTTTTTCAATAGAATCGAGGTGACTCTCCAGGGCGGCTGCGGTCTGTTCGCCTCGCTGCAGTTCCTTGAACGCCTACCCGAGCTGTTAATTCCCAAAGTACAGCAATTGCCACAAAACTCACTTGGGCAAGATCAGCCTCGGAATGCGATGCAGCACCTGCGCCGTTCTGTGCGTTCGACATGATGAAGATGATGTAAGAGTAGTGGATGTCGGGTCCTGGTGCTTACCGACGAGGCAAGCGCGTCCTCGAAGATGACGACTGAAGCACCTTAGCGCGAACTTACCCTGGGACCTCCAGGGCTGCGCGAGCAGCACAGACTCTCAACCTCCCTCATTACACCTTTCGCCATTCCCGCCCGTACGCGCTCCTTACATCTTTCTAGTTCTTGTACCGCATGCGCGCATCTCCACTGCTCTAATCGACCCGCGATAACTCGCCCGCCATGTTCTCTGGGTCCAACTCGTACTTAGGGGGTGGGAACAGTGCCCGACCGGGGCAGCCTCAGTATGGGCAGCAGCAGCAACAGCAGCCCTTCCAGCAGCCTGGAGGCTTTCAGGGTGGATTGGCACCTCAGCCGACGGGATTCGGAGGAGCTCCAATGCAACCACAGTTTACTGGCTTTCCGGGCCAGCCGCAGGGCTTCGGACAGCAGCCAACGGGCATGCAACCGCAGTACACAGGCTTCCCAGGGCAGCAGAACCAGCAATTCCAGCAGCAGCAGCAGGCTCCCCAGCAGATGCCCTTCCAGACTGGCCCGCCGCCGCAACAGCAGCAGCAACAACCGCCTGCTCAACCGCAACGGCCGCAGCCCACGGGCATGACATCGGCGCAGATGGCTGATTCGTTCCGCGGCAGCTCTGCGTCTTCAGTGCCACCACCCGTTCCTGCCAAGACGACCAAGATCCCGAACATACGGCTGTCCTTCATCACGGCGCAAGACCAGGCCAAGTTCGAGCAGCTGTTCAAGTCGGCTGTTGGGGATGCCCAGGCTTTGTCCGGAGACCAGGCGCGGGACCTCTTGATGCGCTCCAAGCTATCTGGCGATGCGCTTTCCCACATCTGGTACGTTCAGCAACTTGCACGCATAATCCAGTGCTAACAAACATAGGACCTTGTCGGATACGACCAAGTCCGGCCAGCTCCTGTTCCCCGAATTTGCGCTCGCCATGTACCTTTGCAATCTCAAGTTGACCGGCAAGGACCTGCCCAACTCCCTCCCCGAGCGAGTCAAGAACGAGGTCTCTAGCATGGTGGATATCATATCGTTCGGAGTCGGCGACGATTCGTCAAGCCGCCCAACACCGGCGAGCAATGCCCCGAAGTTCAACGAGCCTCCTACAATCCAGCAGCCCCAGCCCCAGCCATCGAACAGCCAATTGTTGAATACGTTGGTCACGCAGCCGACTGGATATGGACAGCAGTCAATGGGCATGCAGCCACAACCTACAGGTTTCGGACAGCAACCGACTGGTATGCAGCCGCAGCCCACTGGCTTTGGACAGGCTCCTGGTGGCTATAATGGACCACGTCCACCGATGCCTCCGATGCCTACCGGCTTTGGCTCAAACCTCGCGCCTAATCAGACCGGCATGGCACCTCTCAATGCGCAGCCAACCGGGATGCCAGGTCAGTGGGGTCTAGCCAATACCCCAGCCACTGGATTGCCAAACATTGAAGCTTTGGCGCAACGAATGATGCCTCAGACTGGCCGGGAGGGTGGTAACCATACGACTGCCGGTTTGACTGGTAACGCCACGATTCCCTGGGCCATTACGAAAGGAGAGAAGAAGCTGTATGATGATACTTTCCGAGCCTGGGATGGCATGACCAAGGGCTACATCAGTGGAGCGCAAGCCCTCGAAATTTTTGGACAGAGTGGACTGCCCAAGCCAGATTTGGAGCGCATTTGGACCCTCGCCGACTCTGCTGACAGAGGTCGTCTTGACCTAGATCAATTCGCGGTTGCCATGCATCTGATCTACCGTAAGCTCAACGGCTACCCCATCCCCGCTCGTCTCCCTCCTGAGCTGGTGCCACCATCTACGCGCAACATCAATGACTCTATTGGTGCGATGAAGAACTTGCTACGTGGAGATGCCGAGGACAGGAAGAACTCTGGTGCTTTCCTTCAGCCTCAGCGCACTGGTGTTAGCTACCTAAAGTCTCACTCGTTCCGCGCTGGTAGTCCGCAAGCCGGTGGCCGAAAGGATGCTACAGTTTTCCGTAACAACGACGATAATGTAGGATACAAGTCGAGCGCTAGACATCGTCTTGGTGGTGGCGGTCGCTCGCCTTCACCAGCGCAGCCGGCTTCTCCTTCTTCAGAGCGATCTGACGAGATGTCACTTGACCAGCTGAGAAAGTCTGTCAAAGAGAAGCAAATCTTGTTGGATGCCATGGATACACAAGACGAGAACGCAGCCGATGAAGACGATGCGCTGGATCGCCGAGACCGCCGAGAAGCTGAGGATCTCTACCGCCGCATCCGCAGGGTACAAGAAGACATCGATGCCCATCCCAAGGCTTCACTTAGATCGTCTGACTCGGATGCTGAACGTCGTGCCCTGAAGCGCCAACTACAGACCTTGACTGATCGCTTGCCTGAACTTGCGTCCAATGTTCGCAGAACAGAGCGTGAGATAGCAGACGCTCAACTTGAGCTGTTCAGACTCAAAGATGCCAAGGCACACCCTGGATCCGCATCTACCATCGTGGGTACTGGACCTGGCGGTGCGGTGACTGAATCCGACCGTCTGAAAGCTCGCGCTAAGGCTATGATGCAAGCACGCTCTGCTGCGTTGACCGGAAAGCCTGCTCCTGCTAGCGATGACACTGGCGCTGCAACTGAGCGCTTGGAGAAGGAAAACTCGCGCATCAGAGCAGAGAGGGAGAACAATGAGCGCATGATCCGTGATGTTGAAGACAGTGTGAACGAATATACTAGGGGCCTAGAGTCGAGCTTGAAAGAAGGAGGGCATGACAATACAAGCGAGCATGAACGACGCAGGTGGGAGGAGGCTCTAGGTGTGGAAGATGACGTTAAGGACTTCATCTTTGATCTGCAGCGCAGCAGCCGGGCTTCGCGCATCCGCAAGGACGAGTAAGTATTATCCGATAACTTTGGCAACCATCTTGCTAAGCTCGCACAGTAAATCTCGCGATAACTACAGGGCCCGTTCAGAGGAGAGACGGCCAGCAACATCTCGCTATGAGAGCCCTGCTGCTCGTGTCGACCCTCCTCCTCGTGCATCAACAACTACACCCGGCGGTGGGTCATACTCGGCATACAAGACTCCAGAAGAACGTGCGGCATTCATCAAGCAACAAGCTGAGCAACGCATGGCCGAGCGCCTAGCTGCCTTGGGTATCAAAGCTCCTGTCAAAGCTGGCGAGACACCTCAACAGCGTGCCGATCGTGAGAAGAAAGAACGTGAAGAGAAGCTGCGTCAGGCTGAAGAGGAAGATGCGCGCCGCGAAGAAGAGCGTCAAAGACGTCTCAATGACGAGTCCGCAGCACCACCTGCTCCGACTAAGAGCAGCGGCAAGAAGCCCGCACCGCCACCCCCAGCTTCGCGTAAGAACAAGACAGATGTTGCGCAGCATGATGTGCAACAAGCGGAAGCAGAGTCGAAGAGAGCAGAGAATGACATGGCTGAGAAGGCTCTTCGCGAGCAGCAGGAAGCACAAGAAGCTGAGACAAGGCGCATGGAGTATGTATACATCGATCTATCCTCTACGTCTATACTAATAAACACTAGGGACGAGGAGCGTAGACAAGAGGATGAACTTGCCAAGGAGCGCGAATCCGCTCAGGCTAGGCTTCGTGCCCTGGAAGAGCAAGTTCAACAAGGCAAGCTCAAGAAGGCCGAAGAGAAGAAGCGCAGAGAAGCTGCTTCCAAAGATGCCAAGGAGAAGGAAACTCGACTGGCCGCCCAGCGCGCTGAGATCGAAGCTGCTCGTGAGCGCGAACGTCAGCTGCAGATGCAGCTTGAGGCACTCGACGACGACGAGTCCTCGGATGACGATGGCCCGCAGAACATCACGCCTCAGGACACTACACCCACCGCCAGTCAAGAGTTGCCGCGTGATACTGCACCTCCACAAGCACCACCAATCCCCCAAATTTCGCACAACACACCACCATCGTCCATCGCCAGCCCGCCTGCGTCTTCGGTGACTAGTCCTCACCCTGGCTTAGGCGACACTGAGACCAAGAACCCATTCTTGAAGAAGATGGCAATGTCGAACCAGGAGAACAGCACTGTCTCGACACCTCCGCCCCCACCGAGCAACACAAGCGAGGTGTCCACGAACCCTTTCCACCGTCTCACTCAAGAGCAAGCCAACAAGGCTGCTGCGCCTACGTTCAATGAGCCTGCTCAACCTTCAGCGCGCAGACTAAGACAAGACGATGATGACTGGTCTGTCGTCGACTCAGACGACGACGACTCATCCGACGATGATGAGGCACCCCAAGGTGGCGCCAAGCAGTTGGCTTCCATGTTGTTCGGTACCATGGCACCACCACGTCCACTTTCCTCCATGGACAACAAGAGCCCGCGTGCTGAGAGTCCAGCTGTGACATCACCGCCCGTTGGTATCCCACCACCTCCTCCCATGCCTACGAGCGGTGCGCCTCCGCCGCCGCCGGGCCCACCACCGCCACCAGGTGGTTCTGCACCTCCGCCACCCCCAATGCCTAGCATGAAGGCTCCAGGTGGAATGCCGAACCGTGGAGCGTTGCTTGGCGAGATTGCTGCTGGCAAGGGGTTGAGGAAGGTAGAGACTAAGGACAGGAGCACAGCTTCCACTGCTGGACGAGTTTTGGGTTAGTGTGTAGGTTTATAGAATTGTAGTATAATCGCGTCTGTTTAATCTGAACTCAAATTTGATCTTACGATGCTAGCACACTGCATGGCCATTTAACGTATGTTTTCTAGACCGGCTGTTGTAGTATTGCTACGTCCCCAGCACAAAGGATGATACACACCGGAATTCTTCAAAGCGGTACCTAACAGGACCATACCCTAAGATACTTGCATGATGTTACTTTACTGTGTTACTAAAACAAACAACGATGTAGGTTTCGGTCCATGGTGTTCAATGAGACTTGCTTGGAATCAGTACTTCTGCATGCACCAGATATATCTTGCTAGTTCTACTGCCGGCGTATTGTAGTCATGTATCATCTATTCTGCTCCAACCTATACCTGCTTCTGGTCCATGATAATAACACCCTTTCCCTTCATTTTGCCTCCATGCGCTAACTCAACCAACTTCTCAATCTCACTTAACCCCTGAAACGGATTCGTCTGCACTGTAATACCATGCTCTGCAACCAGTTTCAACATATCGCGCGCCTCACCTACAGTAGAGATGACCGACCCTCTGACCCTGATATCGCGAAAGATGAGCTCATGATACGGGATTACCACGTCATCCGGTTGCGCAATCTGAATCATAGTGCCATGCATTTTGGTGATAGCACATGCCGTAGCCGCCGCCGAGGAAGCATCGCTTACGTTCAAAGTAGCCGTCGCACCTTCATTGTTCGTACAAGCATGTACAGCTTTGATGATATCCTCTCTGCTTGTTCTAGCATCAATGATAACATCTGCACCACAATGCCGCGTGAGTTCCAAACCTTCATCTCGCGCATCGATACCAATAACGTTCAACCCCATTGCCCTTGCAAACTGCACGCCGAGATGACCTAGGCCACCTCCACTACCTACAATGGCTATCCATTCTCCTTTTTTCACGGCAGACAAGACAATGCCACGGTAGATAGTGATACCCGCACAAGCCAGCGGAGCAGCAGTCTCGAAAGACACCTTGTCAGGTAACTTTGCAGTTTGCTCCGCATCAATTTTCGCGTATTGAGCGAAAAAGCCGTGGTTTGTCACACCCAGGAAACCACCAGTCTTCTGGCAGTATTGCGGACAAGCCGAGGGGCCTTGACATTCAGCGCAGGTCCCACATGCATGGTATAACAGTCCTGCCATGACCCTGTCGCCTACCGCGAAGTCCTTTACGGAAGAACCTATGGCTACGATGGTACCGGCGCCTTCATGAGAAGCTGTGCAGGGAAGGGGTGTGCCCATGTTGCCAGCAGAGACCATGGAGTCTGTGTGGCAAAGTGATGCGACGGCGACTTTAATTAGGAGGTCTTTCGGTGCGAGGTCTGACGGAAGGGGGATTTGGTGAACTTTGTACGGTGAGTTGAACTCGACAACTTGCGCTGCCCACATCTTGGTTGGTAGGTCGGGAGTGGACATGGTGAATGGTTCTTGTCTCGACAGGGAAACGACTACCTGCTTGCCGAATTCGAGGGCTCTAAGGTCTACGGCTGTATCTACCTTGAGATCGGCTGTGATCGTAGTATTCGAGATATGCGATGATAAGTTCGCCGTACAAAAGAGCATGCGATGTACACTCGAAAGGTCGAGATATGACGTTGCTGAGGGGTAAGTGATGATAGTGCACACTGCTAAATCCGGCATAATTCCATCTGGCAAGCGCCATGTACTATTCAGGCAATGGCAGTACTAGGAAATGGCAGCAATCCGCCGCCTCTCATTTGACATTGTCGTAGCCAACGTCGTGATCGAGCAAGGGTAACTTCAACCAGTCTCGCATGCATGTGCTCTATCTCGAGTAAACTCACCGCGAAACACTGTCCCTGTTCCAATTTTACTTATGAACATAGAGGCTTCATGAGACTATATTGGAAAGATGCTAGACGCGACGACGCAAGCTACCGGGAGCGCGACTAAGACACGACGGCACGTGATAGTGGACATCCAGCTCTATACAGGGGCCCGTCAACGGCCTTGCAAGAGTCTCGACCATCACCTAGTTGATCAGGTACCAAGCCTACAGGTCTTCATAATAGTCTAAACGTAATACAAGCCTAAACGTAAAGCAAGGACAAAACATAAGAGAAGCGATCTCGGAGCTGGACTCATCGGTCAAGAACCGGACAAATGACATAGAGGAAAGTCTGAGTGGAGCGTACCACTATTGACCAGAGCATCGAGCCCACAAAGTGACCTTGGCTGTGAGCTTGACGGAAGCTTATGTGGTAATGATCGCGTTCTGGACATGCCTCTGCAGAAATGCTCTGATCTCGAATAGGACAAAAGGAACCCATAGTCTAAGAGTGTCCGAGCAATAGTCATAACCAGTCTTGCGATCGCGATTGAATCTCGGGAGCGAACCTTCCTATCCAAGCCACCTCAAGATGGGAAAAATAAGCTGGCAGGAAAGCTGCATGTATAGCGGAAACTGCCGTGGGCGAGTCGCGTTTCTGTGCATGGCCGGGTACAGCAACCGCACTAAATAAGTGATTGGAAGTTCCAAGATTCACTGGAAACCGGTGCTGAGGATCGGCAAAGTTGATTAGTAGGACGAGGTGGCTTCAAGGTTCGATGAGCGACATGATAGAACTGTACATGTCGATTCCAAGGTTGTGTTAGGCAGCCTCGGTAAAAGCAAACCGGGCAACACTCGTGGTAACGACAACAAATACAACGCCATGAACCCCTGTTCCCCCCTATTACACGACTATCTGCAACGCTTTTTCGGCTTTAACCTCCTAATTGGGAGCAGGAAGCTGTCCATGGATCGTACACACCGCTTAACGCCAAAAGGAAAATTTAGACACCGGCACTTGCATGTGGTCATCTCACCATCGCGTTTAGTATGACACCATTACTCGTTGCAAACACGGGTGTTAGCGCGCAGCCCGCTCCCTTCCGCGGACCCCTGCCATCCCCACTTAAAAAACATGCTGAATGCAGCGAGAACCGCCACCGCGGCATTTTTGCAGCGAGGACAGAGTGGGAAACGCACAGTCCATCATGGGCAAAAGTGAGAAAGGCATGCGAGCGGATGACGCGGATGATTGTCGCCGTCATGTACAGTACGGTATGGGAGATCTAGATTGCGATGTCCCTGTACTGCAGGTGGTCTGCTGTGTGACTTGAGGTTGCGCGGACTAGGGGTCTGATTGACAGGGGAAAACAGTCGCAGTGGGTATATTCACAAAGTGACTTGTGTGTGCCGGAACTGGATCTTGTTCTCTTCTTGTGCTCCATTCCTTCTACTGTCTGACGGGTATAACGGCGTGCCAGCCTTGTTCTACATGTACCTAGCATGTGGGTGGGGGAATTGTTGGGCTACTACTGTACTATGGCGTTATCTAAGGCGTTGGGTTGCAAAGTGAGGCTTCTCAGAGCTTGGGCGGAGATGCACAATATTTGTGGCTTTTACTCTAGGGACAGCATTCCTTGCCGGATGTATGCTTCCCGCGTGCACGCAGCATCCGAGCACGAAGCCTGGGGGCGAAAACGGTTGTTTTGCTGGGGATTCGAGTGTGTGCAAGGACACGTGGAGGTGAGTAAAGTTTACGTTCCCTCATGACGATTCTGTGGGCGATGTTACGGCAGAGACACCTAGCGTCGGTGGTTTGATCGGACCTTCCAACCTTGCTGTCTCGTCATTTCGACCGCCTGGCGTAGGCCATGCCAGTAACGCTTTCATGGCCATGGCCAAGGCGTTCTATTGTTTAATGGCCACAGTGGGCTGACAATGATGCCTTCCCACGCTGCCACTGCCTCGGGATCTGCTGAGAGTGCGTCATTGGTCGCGGCCTATGAATCCGCAAGATGGCCGGTACTCCTACCTATGGAGACTAGACGCATGTGAGGGCTAGAACGCGAGCGAGTTCGTTAATATCTGTGCAGCCCAACCAGCGCAGAAAGGGCCGATGGGCAAAACAGTGAGGATTCCCCGTGAAGAAGATACCGAAAAAAGTAAAAGACCATATGAGCAAGGGTGCGGTTATGAGTACAACAGGTTTACGCGCACAAAGTAGGGGCGAAGTCTAGGACGGGCAATGCAAGACAATATGTTACATTAAAACGAAAGTGAAAAGGATACAGAAACAGAAACTCCAATGATACTACAGTGATGACGAGAGCAATATAGGAAGGAAAGGATACTCAACTATCCAAACCAATCCAAGTACTGGCTTCGTATCCTTCGTGTTTCCTGATCTCATCTTGCTTATTAAATCATCATCTCATCGTCAAAATTCCTTCCTTCTTTGATAACAACGACAAAAGCGAATGCATCGAAAGGAGATTGGTGCATCCCCCACTGCCCGGCAGCGGAGAGCCCCAAATAAAGCTCGTTCCAGTTAAAAGAAAAGACGCATCATATTTACCTAGGCAACTCTCAATTTGTGAAATGCCAAGTGCGACGATAGCCATGACTTTAAGGTTGATGCATTAGGTGCTATGCAACAAGTCCAACTCAAGTAAAAAGCACGTACCTAGAATGTTCGCATCTGAGGCATCATGCCGGTGGCTACACCAGGCGGCATTACCGGTGCACCCGTAGCGGAAGGGCCCAAGCGATGGAACATCTGGACCAGGCGCTCTCCGACACTGGGTTCAAGCTCCGTGCCATCCCTCGCAATCTTGACTTCGCGATTGGCATTCCACGGGTTGCGGAGGCCCCGGGTACGGTAGAATGGTAGGCGGTTTGTAGAGACCCACTCAATCTTGAAGGGCTTGCCCCAGCTCTGTGGCACGGCTGAAGTATCGCCTTCGGCTGGTTGGGGCGCCTCGTTTCTGTCAGTCTTGTCGCCTTTGTCCTCACCCTCCTCTTCAGCGTCGGTGTCGGGGAGCTCTGCTTCCCAGAAAATCGTGCCGCGCGCAGAGTCGTCAATGATTCTTCCACGAGGTGCCCATTCTGTTGCTGGGGTCGCGATCGACTTTGGCACGTCTGTCGTATCTGCGATCGTCTCTGGTTTGGGTGCCGAGCCTGTGATAGGAGCGCCATCCTCGAGGATCGGTGACGCCATACGGGCGTAACCAAAGTACTCGCCCGACTTGTTCGCGGAGAAGATGAGGTAGACATTCTCAGCAGACTGGGTTCTGTCAGCCAGCTCTCACAGGCATGGAGTTTGTTATGCACTTACCTGGAATGCTTTGTTCAGTACATCTTCATTGTGAGACTGTGTAGCCCAGATACCGTTCCGAACACTGAGCTCCAGGTCTTGCAGCGTAAGGCTTTTCACAATGAAGTATTTCGTGGCAGTATCGGCAGATGATCTGTGATCTTCAATACTCTTGTGCGATGGTGAGCCGGCCGCGTCTTCTGTAAGATTATCAGTGACACTGTCCTGCATCGGTGTCGCTGGCCGAGAAGCGTTCTTTTGCTGGCCTATCATAGCCGAGGGTGCTGTAGGGACGCCTGATGCCGGAGCAGAGCTGCGTCGAAGTCGACAGACTAGGCGCACACCGTTGAAGCGTGAGTCGTGGAATCTGTGCATTGCAGCCGTGCACGATGCTTCCGTGCGATAGTTGACAAACGCACAGTTGCTCTTGGATATCAAAAACAGACTTTCGATATCCTTGGTAGCGTCGCGAGAGAAGTGGTCCTTCAAGGCGACTATCGTGGTTCCAGGTGGGAGATTGCCAACCCAAAGTGCGTGTCCAGACTGTTTTGGTTTGCGAGGCGGCCCGCGAGGTATGGAACTCATTGGCCCAGAGCGAGGTATGGCTATGGTCACATCAGCAACTGCACATACGATACTCCAATGGTATTATGTGTAAGGACAAGCTTCTGTATACTTACCAGGAGATTGCGCAAATGGTGCACCGTATGGAGACATCGAGTCCCCTAGAAAATTTCCAGTGGCCATGCGAACACCCGAGAAGCCGCCATCGACATGCGAATAATCGGCAACGTGGCCTTGCATACCCGTGTTCGTCAAACTGGCCTTCCTTTCGTACATCAATTGATTCTGAGTACCGAACCCGGGGTTGAATTGCCCTTGTGGTCCGTATGGCGCCGGATAGTACATGTACTGTGACGCCTGCTGATAGCTCTGGTATGGGGATGGCATCGGTGCCACCCCAGCTAGACGAGGCTGGTTTGTCGCGAAGGAAGGATAGGCGCTGTATTGTGAGCCCTGTTGAGGCATGAAGGGTTGTTGGGGAAGCCCAGTAGCAAATCCAGGTCCGTATGAAGCATGAGTGGACATGTTGCTAGAAGTCATCTGTAGGTTCTGTCCGAGCTGGTATGCCACAGCTGACGTGGATGCGCCAGACAACGAGCGGGGTACCGTTTGCGGATTCGTTGAAGCATTGTCGTTGGTGCCATAGTTGGGTAGTGCGCCTGTCATGGCGCCCATGTTCAGTGGTGATGTACCGTGTTCCTGGGGCTGGTGAGATCCGTTCGCATGGGTCGATGATCGAAAGTCGGGTCGTAGTTGGCCATGAGGTAGGCCACTGAGCTGAGAATAGAACGGATCGCTACTGTCTGGAGATTTGAGGGATGTTGGAAATGAACCGGAAGTATTTCCGTCACGCGCAAGACCAGTTGTCGCGTTGTCCATGGCATGAGGCCGTGGACCAGGTGGTAGGTCGCCCATGTGTTGTTGTTGTTCGTAAACGACAGGAAGTGGTACCCACTGTTGGACCCAAACGAAAGCCATGTTAGTCCATATTACAACTCATACAACGAGGTCTAGAAAAACGAAAGTATAAAGGCCCGATTCGAACCAAACTTCCGAACATAGGAGAATGCAACATACCTAATTCTATATCAACGTATCCTTGAAGAGGTGTGGCAACCCGGAAGTGACGAGTACCGAAAGTAAGTCGCTTCCTAGGAGAGATGACGAACAAAGTTTGCCAATGGATAAGGGAGGCTGTGAGGTGATCGCATGTAAAAAAAGAAGCCGGCAGGAGGAGAGACCGTTTGAGGGAAGATGAACGACTTCGGTTGATGTACTACCTTGGAGAAGGAGCTCGCTTAGGGCGGAACGAAGATGATGGTCAGAATTACACAACCACTAAGACGGCAGAAGCGATCTCTCAAAGCCCTTATGAGGTTGGAGACGGCGCAACGGCAGGGACCGCAATGGGCAAGCGTACGTGCGGCAGATATTAGGAGCTAGGGTCCCGAGGATGAGCTCATTGATTGGCCTGGTAGGAACGGGAAGGCCACAAGAGGGATCTCGCGAGTTTTCTGCCTCAATCGCCGCTGGCCGCAGTAACTGACCGTAGCTTGATTGGTTGTCGGAAGGCTGGCCGTGGCTGACAGGATTGACGTAGAATGACAGGGTCTAAACCGATGCTCTGGAGGCGAAACGATCACCAAAAGCCCAGCGAGGAGAAGATAATTGGGTGCCTGAGTCAAGGAGTAGTAGAAAACAAGTGTTACGGACGTGGTATATCATCGGACGTGGCGAGTGATACCGTTTCTAGAATGCCATGGGCCGACAGCGCTGATCATAGACTATCTTACGAAAGCTTAGCGGGCCCTTCCTAGCAATCTCCGGCAGGCGGAAATTTAGGGTTTGTTCTGTATACCGAAAAGCAGTTGGCGCGGAAGTGCTCGCGTCAATCTCTCGAATCGAAACTTGCCGAGAAAGTAGAAGAAAGCATTATATTACAAAAGCGCTCCAAGACCATAATACCAGGGTGTCCGCTAGCACCGGCTTGCACTGTAACAATTCTGCCTAGATCAAGATGATGAAGTAATTTGACGCCGTCCATGAGAACGGGCCCGACATGCATGCAAGGCAGGCTGACCAATTGAGGGAGCTACAACGACGGTGGACCAGACGCGACATGCACGAACTGAGCCGCCCAGAAGACTCCGGCCGTTTAGGAAACAGGGAGGAGCCATGGACGCCGCGTGGACAGCATTAGGGCGTCACGATAATGACAAGGCATGGAGCCAGCGTAAGGAGCTGACAAGGGACCCGGTAAAAGCATCTTGGGGCGCTGTTGAGTGGCTTCGTAGTAGGCTGTCTGGGCGGTGGTACTCCCCTGGTGACCCTGCGGCGGGAGTGCGTCGAAACGAGGGTGGAAGAAAGATGGAGCGGGCAGGTATGGCTCTGGGACCTATACAGGTTTAGCGCCATAGCGCGACGGCGAGACGGTGGGCCGCCAGATGTCAGCACTCGCTTCCATGAATGCGAACACACCAGTGCAAACCAACGCTTGACGAGTTTGCAGTGGGCTCGGCACGCTCTCGGCAGACGGCTGGACAGAATGGTCCGAAACCGTTTGCTCAAACATGGGAACTGGTTCTGGGCTGCCAGTGCAGAGGGCTTTTCGCCACACCCTCGGCGAGACCGCACATGACAGTGATCTGCGCGCCACAGCACAGCCACCACACTTGATCCCGCGCGGTCATGATCGACACCCGGGCGAGCAATGAACGAAACGTCTGTCCCGTCTGCCAGGGTGCGAGAATGACGATAGTGTTACAAGAATAGATCTGCAGATCATGAGCTTGTCCAAGTCGACTCGATCAACGTCGAACGATTTGAGGCTCCACACTGTCGCACCGCTGGGCAGCAACAAGAGTGCTGCCAAAACACCCGTCTTCGGCCTAATAAGAGATTGCGATGCCAACATGTCCATGTGCCGTGAATCCCACTTACGCATTCCCGGTCATTAGTGATATGGGAAACGTCAAGCTTTGACATCGCGCGCCCACATTACCGCAGTGGCGGTGCTAGCATCCGTTTACAGGGTCCAGCACAGATTCTTCATCGAATCAGCGTCCGGTCGCGAACGCGAGCGTTGGCACTACTGTAGAGCCTCTTCGTATCCAGAGGCCCAGCTGGAACCCTGCGGGGGTGCTCCAAATGCGCGGTGCATAGTAACTGTGTCGCGAATCCAGACTCCGGTATAGCCGGTTCGTCCGAATAGCTTTCCCCGACTGTCCGTACACGTTTGCGTGTCGTACGATGCAGATGCAGATGCAGTAGTGAAGCGACTGAGGCTGTGAAGGATGATCTTTCGATAAAATGCCCCCGTCTTGAGAAATCTTGCATCGATAAGCCGGCTGAGACATGTACCTCGCCCCTGGCGATCCGCCGTCACCCCACATCTCAGGTTTTGCACGTGTTCGGTAAACGTGGACCCTTGCGAAGCAAAATCTAAACACTCCGTCATGTTTAATGGTTCTCTTGCAAGAATAGCTAACAGGGGCTGCAAATACAAATCACGGCTAGTCTACGGAGAAGCACTCATTACTGGTCGCTCATGCATTCGATCGCGATCTGTATATTCGCGAGTGCTGCACAACGTGACCCGGTTGCATACTATGTGGTGCCATTTTGCCACCAAAAGTACATTTTCGTTACCGGTGTTGGCGCGTCGGTCCACGACGCCGCATAAAAGTTCAGCCCAGGGAATATGTGCATGTCCGTTTCAGAATGCTGGGGACTTCAAAGTACATATCGGCTGCTCCGGAACGCTCACAGCGTATACATACGCTGCCCGCGCAGTAGACACAAACCTTATGGATCCCATACGTGACTTGCGACGTCGGCCTAGTAGTGTATAGACCTCGGAACGGGTCGGAAATCCTGCCAATAGAAAAGAACCAGTGACATATCATACGCTCGCTCCAGCTGTTTCCGGTCCTGCGGCTTCCTTTGTGGTTCGCACTACACGAGTGAAGCAGTAGTGCAGGACTGGCTCAGCATATTTGTCAACTGCCGTCAATAACTATTTCTTGTTCAGAACTGGCTTCAGCGAGCTACGAATTCAGTCAGGAACTCTTCAATGTATTGAAAATAGCGTGGTTCTGCGACGGTGTCGTTGTGGCTTCCATTCGGTAGTTCCTTCCAAACTTTTGGTGCTTTGCAGACTTGGAACAATTTAGTCATGTGAGAAGGTCTGTAAAGCAGTCAGCAAACTGAAAGCCTAACGGCAAACGGTCCATGTCTAGGGTATGCGCTTACGGAATGATTTCGTCCTTGAGACCACTGAGGAATAGAATAGGTATCTTGGTAATCTTAGGGAGTGTCTCTTCAGTAGGCCAGATCTGGTGGCAGAGAGGAGTCAAGAAGCGAGCAGGAGGGAAAGCACTACTCCAGGTTAGTGATGACCTCCAAATCTAACGAAGTTACTCACGTCGGTATGAGTTTTTTGATCGAGGTAAAGGTATTCTCCAAGATGATGCCTGAGATGTCGCCCTCTCTAAGGTTACGAGCAGCCAGTCCAATGGCAACTGCACCACCGATACTCTGACCGTATATCACAACCTTGGTGTCTCGAAGTTCGTGCCTTTGGCGGATATAGTCCAATCCGGTCTGCGCATCAATCATGAGCCCCTTTTCATTAGGATTGCCAGAAGACAAGCCATAGCCTCGGTACTGCAACATCAACACATTGCACCGCAACTCATTTTCGAGGATCTTTGCGATGGGAAGCCTGTAGCCGATGTTGCCAGCGTTGCCATGGAACATGAGAACTGTTACATTGCGCGCATGTTGCTTGTTGGCTCGAATGAAGAATGCGCTTAGGGATTCGCCGTCCGGGGTAGGGATAAACAGTTCCTCATAGTCGGTAATGGCGAACTGCGAGGGCCTGGGTACGTTCGTTCGAGCGTCTGGAGGGAAAGCCCGGGGGTATATGATTTCACTATCACCATTAGCCAGATTCCAACAAGGGAACAGAAGATGGTGTACTTTTGCTTGAAGTATAGGAGACCGCTGAGCAGGGCGGCGACACCAGAGGATGCTAGGATGGGTACGCGCAGGTAGGACATGAACGTGTCCAATGCCGAAGCCATGCTCCCTGGTCGGACTTGGGGGTCTGTGGGGCGTAGGATGGATCGGGGCTCAGGTGCCGAGCGACTTCGCGAGAATAGCAGCCTAGGTGAGGGAGATGGAGAAGGAATGGAAGACTCGACCATTCGGAGAGCCAGACAGGAAAATGTAGTATGGGGTTACAGTGCGCAACCGCATGTGAGTGAGGCCTAGAGGGTGTCGCATGTTACAGCTAGCGGTTGAGACCAATAGCGAAACGCCAAGGAAAACCAGCCGCGTACCGTCGAGCTGCCTACACCACCACCTGTAGCAGCTACTCACTCACCCCACAGCTTCTCTTGCCTCCACCACACGCTTCTCGGACATTCGGACTTGTCGAACCACCCCTCTCTATAGTAGACCAGCTCATACTGCAACAATGATGTCCACAGGCATGTTGGGAGAAGGTACAGTTGCCGCTACAAACAAGTGAACTGCGGGAACTCACACTGCGTAGATGGCATCCATGTCGACATGAACCACCTCAAGAAGGGCGAGGTCAAGTGAGTTGTTCGTGGGCCAAGAGCGCTGCCAGAGTGCTAACAAGCAACCTAGCCTTGGAACATCCATCATGGCCATCAACTTCAAAGACGGCGTCATATTAGCTGCCGACAGTAGGACGACGACCGGAGCATACATCGCAAATCGTGTCACCGACAAGCTCACACAAGTGCACGACACCATCTGGTGTTGCAGATCGGGATCAGCTGCAGATACACAGGCTGTCGCGGATATCGTGCAATATCACCTGGGCATGTACGGTACCACCAACGACGAGCCACCGACCACACAGACTGCAGCAGCCATCTTCCAAGAGCTCTGCTACTCCAACAAGGACCAACTCTCGTGAGTAAGGCACGGCCGTGCGACTACCCGTCACTGACGTAACTGCAGAGCTGGACTCATTATTGCCGGATGGGACCACCGCCACGGCGGACAGGTATACTCGATTCCCCTCGGAGGCTCCCTGCACAAGCAGTCATACGCAATTGGCGGCTCAGGCTCAACGTACATCTATGGATACTGCGACGCAAACTGGAGGGAGAACATGAGCGAGGAGGAAGGCATCAAGTTTGTCAAGGGCGCGCTCTCAGAAGCCATCAAGTGGGACGGCAGCTCGGGCGGTGTGATTCGCATGGTGGTGCTCACAGGCAAGGGCGCGCAGAGGCATCTATACCTGCCAGACCAGAACTACGATGGGCCAGGCAAGCAGTAGAAGTGGTCGTCATGACGGTGGTGGGTACATAGGCACACCATGTATGATATAGCACGACATGATGATGATACCTGAATGAGCGAAATGAGACAAAAGGAATCCATGGTTACCATGATGCACCGGAACTCGGGCAGTAGGCGTGGGATGGAGGCGCAACCACTGGCCAATCAACAGGCAGCATCAGGGCATTCGTCGCCGGTGTTTTTTTTGGCGCGGCCCTGTTCCATCCATTCTCTCACGTGGCGGGACGGTCCGAATTGCAGAGGACCGTCTCGAGTGTTTTGCAAATTGTGGCGGTATGCGTGCAGTGCCGAAACGAGAGAGAGTAGATGCACAGTGTCGTCACATGCGTTTTGGACGGTGCAGGTGAATTGCGGCCAGGGTCTCTTGGGACCTCGCCAGTCGTTGGTCTGTGACGTTCGGGTTCCCCACGCCTTTGTCGAACAACACCTCATCACTCTTCACGCTGGAAGCCCATCCTGCGCGCATCCTCACCTTTACCTTGACTCGACGCGTGCCGTCCAATTTACTTTGGTTACGGCAGAGAGCAGCAGGCTTGCACGCGATACCTGCGCCCCTTTAAGCTGCGTCCAACTTCGGGCTCTTTCCGATAAGGCTCAACAACACGACCGACATCTCTCACCGATCCACTCTGCCTCGCAAGCACACTCCCTGGTGCACCGCAAGCATTCGCTGTGCCGCGCCTTCCCCCACGTCAAGACCCGCTGCACTCGACGTCCCTGCGCAGCCTGGTTTCGCGGAATGACTTCGCTTTTGGTGAGCGACTTCGGTGGGAACCACTTTCACACCAACATGTTTGGCGGCGGCAGCACGCATCAGTCACAAGAGTCTCCTGCCGGGCGTCACACTCCCGTACGGCCATCGCCGTCTTCGAGCACCAATGCGCCGCGTGTGGTAGCTCCGTCTGCTGATGTTCCCATGGCCGATTCGGCAGCCCCGCAGTCGAGCTCAACACCAGGCCAGCGATCGCAGCAGCAAAACAGCTCCGAGCCCAACACCACCGCACCCGCTGCCGAACAAGCAGCACCGACGCCACCCAGTCCGCACTTTCGTCCCCACTCACAACAGCCGACCCCGTCGGGCGTAGACCCCGCCTTCACAAACACCCGAACCGTTCCCTCGTCAGGTCCAGCACAGTCCTTGCGATCGCCCGAAGCCTCTCCTACCAAGATAAAAGTAAAGAGTCTGTCGCATATCCAGAGCTTCGCCATCGATGAGTCCAGTCCCTTTTCCCAGTCGCGCTCGCTTGCACGGCGGCAGCGACGAGACCCTGCAGACGTCGGGCCTCAATACGAGATCAGCGAGATGCCCGTGTCAGATATAATCGAAATGGTGGCTGGTTTGCTGACCAAGATCACGACTACCAACGATCGGCAGCACGACCATCTGCACCGCCAAATCCCGCCATCAGAGGGCACCTCAGGGTTGAGCCAACAGACAACCAGCGTCTTGGCTTTTCATGGAAAGAACGTCCCCAGCATCTCTATCCTCAGCTATCTGAGTAGAATTCACAAATACTGCCCAACCACCTATGAGGTCTTCCTGAGTTTACTCGTCTACTTCGACAGGATGACAGAGAGGGTAAATGCTGGCCCTATGTCTGGTCTTCGCAAGGCTAATCAACAGTCTGTGGAACAATCAAAGTCTGCAATGTCAGCGGCTTCGACTCCGGCAGATAGCACACGACCTGCATCAGCTTCCGCTCAGGCGGCCACGCCTCCTCCGTCAGGCTCCCTAGGCAAGCCCTCGCAAACACCACGCGAGGGCCCTCAGCCGCCTTCACCGCCTCAGCAAGATCTCGACGTGGACGCACTGAACCTCTCACACTTTTTCGTTGTCGACAGTTTCAACATACATCGTCTCGTCATAGCCGGTGTTACGTGCGCCAGCAAGTTCTTCTCTGACGTCTTTTATACAAACTCGAGATATGCCAAGGTTTGTACTCGCCGACACAAAATATGTAAACGTTTGCTAATAACATCAAGGTCGGCGGTCTACCGTTAGTTGAGTTGAACCACTTAGAGCTGCAATTCCTGTTATTGAACGACTTTCGCCTCGCTGTACCTTTGGAAGAGATGGAGGCGTATGGAACAATGCTGGTCGAGTTCTACGCACGTGAAGTTGCTGAGCAGCACGAACGGGAAAACGGTGTGAAACAGTGATACAGCAATCGACTTGTACAGAGTACTTGCCACGGTTTGCTCCAATCAGATAAGGTGACACAACAGGAGGGGGCAGCGGAAGCATTGCGGGTCCATGCCGAATAAGCAGGGAGACCCTTTACGTCGAGTTAGAGAGGCCAGAGGATACCACTTTTGCGCGAACCATACCCAGTGTATGGACTATATATGTTACGGCATATTTTGAACAGCCAGAATCTTTGCATTCTGGACTAATTTGAAAGGGAAGACATCATCCCGGAGCCCAGGAGACGACTTTGTTCAGCTTGGGTCAGCATGCGAGCGAGTGTTCTTCCTTAGGTGTGCGTAGATTTGGGATACCAACTGTTTGTCTTTATTTCAAGAGAGATTGATGACATTACGCCAGAGTCTCATTGTTCTGAGCTTCGTTTACCCTGCCTTCTGTATTCTTGTTTTGATACCTTTTCTGAACCATTAGGGTGGCGTTTATAGAGGTGCAATCCCAGAAATTCGCTTTGATGCTACCTGTTGGTAACTCGATAAGCTTGATCGCTGTGTTCTTGCTTCTGACCCAGGAAGTGAAAGTGCAAGGAAGATGATAATCATTAAACAAGCAAGTCTACGAACTGCGGATGAAGTAGCAAAGTACATGTGGAAAGTACAGCGCCCAAAGTCTCGGGAGAAGCATTCAGCCCCTCCATTCTAGATCTCCTAACCCTCACATCCTAGACCAGGATCCAGCATAACACAATCCACGCGCGCAACCCCTGGACGCAGATTACATGCAGAACCGACCGGATCACATGTGGTCATGACACATGGCCCTTGTTCCCTGTCTTTGCATCTAGCGCATCAGCCCGTGTTTATATAAGCCAGGGGTAAAAGTCGGAAAAGGGTGCATCCAGCGCATCCAGCCACAACAGTACTCACCCAAACACTGTCTGGAGGCCAGACACACTCGGGCAAAAATGCACATACCATGGGGCGAACACTCAACCTCGATTTAATCTGACGCACTGAATACAGGTACAACAGCATGACACGTGGGGTGGTGCGGGATGTGGACGAGGACCCTTAATATCGGTGATAACATAGCCACCCGGGTGGGGATCTCTGTTTCCTAGTTTTGTCTAGTTCGGATTTCTTTTGAAGGGGGAGTGTTGGATGTGTATTTTCCACAGCACTCTTTAACGCGCTTTCTCGGTTCCAGTGCTTTTGTCCTCTGCGGTTCGGATCTGCTCGGGTTCGGGTTAGGGTTACTGTCGTTATTGTTCTTGCTTGCTTGCGGCGTGTCATTTGTGCAGTTTTTGCGATGCAGCGTTCCTCCTCCGCATCGTCATCGTCGTCCTCGTCCTCGTATTCGTCCTCACTATCGATAACATCATTCGTTCAATATGCTTTCCTCGCCGCACTAGCATATATACTTGCGGGCGCGCCTTTGTCGACATTGCTTGTCTCACGTACAAATGCCGATTCAGCGTTGTCAGGCAGTAGCCTTGGTGCGAAAAAAGGTGTTGATACAATATCCAAGTTGGAGAATCTGGTTATTCCAGAGAAGAACTTGAGTTGCGCGGCGCATGCATACAAAGGAGTTTATGTCTTGAGCAGGGAGCCATTGGTGGTGTACATTGAGGGGTTCATTGGCGAAGAGGAAGCAAAAGAAGTTGTGGCATTGAGGTACGTAACTTTGGTACCTTGTTCTAGTCTTTGCATATGGACAGAACTATATCGCTCACAGGAATCTTCCTGAGTTCATGGAGTAGCATGTCCTGTCTTGGCCAAGTACAAACAACATAGCGTGTTTCCTCTTGCGTCTTTGTCTTTCCCTGAGACTAACAAAGCCCACTACAGTAACCCGCATTTCACACCCTCAACCGTATGGACCTCCGGCACTGAGTCCCTCAATCCGTCAATCCGCAACTCGGAAAAGGCTCCCCTACCCCGCAGCCAAACAGTGAAGTGTATTGAAGAGCGCGCTCGCGTTTTTCAAGGCTGGCGACCCTACACTTTCATTGAGAAACTATGGAGCCAGAGATATGGCGTTGGAGGCCATTACACATACCACTACGACTGGAGTACCGCGACTAAGAAGAGTGGACGCGTCAGTTCTTTTATGGTGTATTTGGAAGCGAATTGCACGGGTGGTGGAACACACTTCCCGCGTTTAGAGAGGCCTAAAGATGGAAGTTGGTGCCAATTTATTGAGTGTGGTGACGGCGCTTCTTCGACAGATGCAGATCTCTCGGCGAATACTGTGGAGGACGGACGGCCCAAGGAAGACCTAAGCAAGGGGGTCATCTTCAAGCCGATTGCTGGGAATGCGGTGTTCTGGGAGAATATGCGGGGAGATGGGAGTGGGTATGCGGAGAGCTGGCATGCGGGGTTACCCGTTACGAAGGGCGTTAAGATCGGACTCAATATATGGAGTTGGTTAGCTGAGGGGTACGTGCCGGTGGAAGAAGAGTCTTAAGGAGATGGGAAAAGGATGGGGGAATCATAGAAGAAAAAGGCAGAACTAGAGGAAAACCTACGCAGGGATTAAATGTGGCTCCAGAGAAAAGAAGGGGCAAGTAGTATTGGAACATGGCGGAAGAACTACATGAACGTCCATTCGAGTACACAATGACGCCACACATATTTGGCATGTTACGCAGCCAATGCATACGCTTTATAGTACCGTGTCAAGTCCACATACGAGCAGTCTTGAGGACCACAGAACTAGTGAGATAGGGAGAAAGACGGCTCATGTTCAATCTGGAATCATCAATCATTTCGTGTTCTCATCCTAAATACTTCTCCTACAACTTCAGCCCCCTCGATCCCTCCACGTCAACAACGACGACCTGCTCGATATGCCCCGCACTCTGACCAAATGAGAATTCATACTGTCCTTGATCAACAGTCCACTTCCCCTTCGCCTCATCGAAGTAAGCGAAATCCTTGTTCGCACACTCAAGCTGCACAATCGCTTGCGTGCGAGGTTCCAAGTAAACCTTCTTAAAAGCTGCCAATGTTTTGACAGGATGCTCAGCCGATTGATCTTTTCTGCCGACATATACTTGGATAACCGTAGCTCCAGCGACATCCCCTATGTTCGTGACCTCGACGTTAGGCGCAAATTGTTCGGGCGTCGATTGAGGCACACGTGCATCAGTGAGAACAAAGGTCGTGTAAGACAGGCCGAATCCAAAAGGAAAGTGGATTTTGTCTGCGGCGATGCGGTCGTAGTGCCTGTAGCCTACAAAAACACCCTCTTCGTACTTGACAGTGAGCTGTCCCTTGTCGTCCCGAGTGCCAGGGAAGTTGCCGTGTGCCGGCGCGTCTTCAATGCGTTTGGGCCAAGAGATTGGAAGGTGACCAGAGGGATTCACGGTGCCAGAGATGATATCTGCGATGGCATTACCGGCTTCTTGGCCAGGGAACCATGCTTGTATCAAAGCAGAAACCTTGTTTAACCAGGGTAGGGCAACGGCCACACCCGTTGAATTTACGACAATGGTCTTCGAGTTGACTGACGCGACTGTTTCTACGAGCTTGTCTTGTGAGCCTTCGCGTGGTAGGTTGAAGCTAACTTGATCTTGGCCTTCGGTTTCCCATACAGGTGTGTGTCCTGTGAAGACGATGGCGATGTCACATTCTTTTGCGAGGTCCTTCGCTTCTGCGGCCATGTCTAGGTCGTGCTCTTCCTCATACATGAATCCCAGTCTGAAACCTGGAAGACCCGAGAGGATGCCTTCATCTGACTCGCCAGCGGGTGGCTTCGAATGAACCTGGATCTTGTATGACTCGCCCTTGGTGAACGGCACGCGAAACTCTTTCTCAGGGTTTCCGCCGAAGAGGAAGCCCATCGGGTCCGGAGAGTTGTGCTTCTGTTCATATACGACTTTGTCGTTAACGTGTACGACTGTGGGACCGATACCTGAGCAACCCAAATAATGCGAGCCAGACTCACGGGGCGTAAAGGTAGTGGTGAATCTAACCTCGCTGTCTTTGGCGCTTTGCTCGAGCAGAGGTGTAAAAGCAGCTTCCTTATTGCCGTGCTTTGTCTTGATGGGCTTACTGGTGTTGCCCTTGTTGAACAGTTCCATGGTCCAGCCATCTTTCCCCTCGGAGTCTTTGCAGCCCTTCGATAGAGGAGGGATGAGACGATATGTAGCTGCACCTTTTGCGAACTTGAATTCCACATCGTCGCCGTAGGCAGTCTTAAGACCCTCCTCAGGAGTGATGCGATAGTGGGCATTCAAAGAAGCACTTCCACCACCATGGATAAGAGCCTCCTTTGCTAGACCAAACAGACCAATTGTCTTGCCCTTGATCTCTTCTCTCTTGAGTGGCAGGACACCGTCGTTTTTCAAGAGGGTGATGCCCTGTCCTGCCACATCTCGAATAAGTTTACTGTGCTTTGGATCGACAATAGATTGCTCAGGCGGAATTTCCGGGTTCTCGAAACCACCGACTTGTTCGATAAGCCTCAGCACATTCCTCGCTCTTTCAGTGATGATGGCTTCGGTGACCTGTCCCTTCTTCACAGCCTCGAGGACAGTATCAGCACTGCGCCACCTAGTCGGTCCAGGCATTTCTAGATCCAGTCCAGCGTTCAATGAGTCAGCCGTGGAGTTGACACCACCCCAGTCACTCATAACGAGCCCGTCCCAGCCCCATTCGCCGCGCAAGACCTGCTTGAGAAGGAATTCATTCGAATCTGCGTGTGTTCCGTTGACCTTGTTGTACGCTGTCATAACGGCGAGGGGATTGGCCTCCTTGATAGTGATCTCAAAAGGCTTCATATAAATCTCTCTCAGCGCACGCTCAGAGACGATCTCATTGACCTTTAGGCGGTCCGTTTCCTGCTCGTTAGCTGCGAAGTGCTTGATAGTGGCCGCGATGCCTTTCTCTTGCAGCCCGTTTACAACGTTAGCGGCCATCTTGCCAGCAAGATACGGGTCTTCTGAGAAAGATTCAAAGTTACGGCCACCAAGAGGATGTCTATGGTTGCACATAGTAGGTGCAAGACTGGCGCTTTGTCAGCATGCGTCGTGTATGTATTGATATCGGCAGACTTGCAGCACTCGAGCACTCTTGGTCTTGGTCTCCTCTGCCAAAGCATGACCTATGCGCTTTGCGTTTGCAGGATCCCATGTCGCGGCTGAACATACTGCTGCAGGAAAACATGCAGCTCGTGTGCCTCCTGTGAATACTTCACCTCGGGCACCGTTGGGTCCATCAGACGTCTATTTTACTATGTCAGTAGCTGTAAAGTATGGTAGATGGTACGATCGCAGGTCCTACCTTAATGGCGGGGACACCCTTATCCGGTATAGGTACTGTCTCCCAAAAGTCCTTCCCAGCAAGGAGTGATATCTTCTCCTCTAGTGTCAAGGACTGGAGGACAGTTTCAACCTTCGCACTCATGTTTGCGTTAACGCGGGGCAGAAGAATAATCGCTCAAAAATCCAAAGAAGTGGTGAGATGGCTCACACCCTATCGTTTATTCTGCCGTAGTGATAGATGTACTCAACAAAAAGAATAGGTAATCGAAAGGGTATCAGCGCTCTATGCCACACCCGAAGGTGCACAACCCGTTACTATATGTACCCCAAGGTCTTCCGCTCTTCCCCATTCCCATTCGGCAACACTGACCGTGTCTCCGGCAGGCACACCATTGTCGTACCCATCGGTACATCGCAAGACGCTTGTGTGGAGAAGCAGAAGTGCGCATCATTGGCGCAACTCAGGATCTACCGTAGTGGCACTCGTAAGCGTGCCGAGGTTTTGCCATGCGGACTGCCTGATTGAGGTCTGATTCGTAGCCTGCGGTGCGAAGCGGCTCGGAGATTCGCCGAGGTTTAGCCTCTCGGGATGCAAGTCGCTTACCGACTCGAGGTCAGATGATATGGGTACACGCAATACGAACGGGCTGCATGTTGAATTGGGAAAACCACGAGAGACGGAAGTCTGGCAGACAGGTTGCTCATGTTGTTGCTGGTGGATTTAGTCATGTTCGGATGCGGCAACCTTCCGAGGCTCAAACGGCATTCGTAGTGGGACCCACGTGTCTTGGCTGGCAGGCAGGTGAACATTTGAAAAACCATACGTCATGTTGTGTACCCGAAAGAATTGCGATCTCTAAAGCTTCGAATCATCTTTCTTTGGCATCCTTGGATTTCAGCTTTTCCAGGCGTCGTTTCGTTCTTGTACATATTACAATTTCCAGCACACGGCATGGCTGCATCATCGAAAAAGCCCGGAGAAGTCAAACCCACGACGAGCCGGCGGCATCCGCTGCAGCGTTTCGACTCACCATCTAAAGGATTCTCTGGCGCGTTGCACGTAAGTGACGAAGCAATACATGTACGACCAGGAGTAGGCAAGGTCAGATGTTGACATGATTTGCATTGTAGGTCGCTGGTCTGATCAGCTTCTATAGTTCCTTCAAGTTGTATGTGCTGCTTCTATCAATTTCGTATACACTACCAGCTAACATATACGAAGTCTAGTAGATAATCCCAATATCTTCGTATGTACCAAACTGCTACTCGTCCTGAATTGCATTTGAATCGCTACTTTTGCTATTCAATATGTGTTTCACATATGAAACAGCAAACTTCCCAATCCTATGTTCACTCGTACATTGCTTAGCCATGCAGCTCAAACAAACAGTCTAACGAATCCCTAGAACTTGTCTTTCGGCTGGCACCTCCAGTTTCTGACCATAATCGGCCTTTCCCTGTCCACAGTAACATTCATCTTCGGTCTCATCGCAGATCTCACATCGACCGCCCTCTCAAAATCTCCTTCTCTAAATTCAGATCCACCCGCGGTAGCTCTTTCTGAGCACCTCTTCCGGTTCAAGAACTATCTGGCTTTAGTAGCAGCACCGATTGAAGTCACCATCAGCGTACTATACTGGACCTTGAAAGCCATTGACGGGAAACTTCTGGTGCCTCCGGATCTACCACTACCACCAGCTATCTACGACCTAGGCTTCCATCTTGTCCCCGCTGTTGTCCTAACGCTCGATTATGTCCTCCTCTCCCCACCATGGCCCACAACGCCTATGAACGAATCTGCGCCTATGATCACTTTAGCCCTTTCTACTGTTGTCGCTTTCACATATTGGATTTGGATTGTAAGAATTCCGCCTCTCTCCCCCATAGAACACCCAGCTTACCATATCTCCCAACTAGGAAATTTGCTTCTCCCAGAATGGCTTCTACCCCTACCCCATCTTTGCGATACTTACGACAAACCAACGAATCGGGTTGTTTGTTGTAAGCGGGGTGATTATGTGGGTCGTAGGTGGATTGTTGAGAGTGTTGTATGCGAAGATAAATGGGTATGAGAGTGTGGAGCATTTGGAGAAGGTGCGACGGAACAAAGTCATGGGGGGTAGTGGGAAGTGGGAGTAAAAGAGGGGAAAATTTCCAGAATGGCTATGAGAAGGCGAGTAGATGAAACCATTGAGGATGTTGCTACGCCACAGTAACATTGAAGCGGGACGTACATGCGGGCTGGGCAGAAAGCAAAGGACTACGTGCGTATATGAGACCGAGATAGTACAAACGCGGATCGGATGTCTATACTGTGCAGTTCATACGGATGTAGCAGATAGCACGTTTGCTTCTATCACAGCTCCTGTATTAATTATGTAAACGAACAACCAGCGATACTGTACATGACCACCAGCTTCTCACCAGCAAGCCCATGTTTGCTATGAAAGTTTACAGTAGAGTGAGGCATAGAAATGGAAAAGAACATGCCTGAGTATCTGTCCAGCGATCCCGTAGCGTGTCTCTCGAAAGGAAATCATACTACATTATACCGTATGCCGATAGTCATCGCGGTGTAAATTATGTAACGCCATGTATGAATCGAACACCAAAACGTAACGCATAAAGGTAAGTCGCACGCATAAGCCGGTAGATGGAACGAGTGTGAAAAGTGGGTATCCGTTGCGACATGATGACAGCGCGGGGTAAGTGTCGCATTGAGGAGTTCAAGGGTAGCTCTGCATAAGTGATAAGCACTCAGCTCGTAGATGGCGAAGGCGGCGCTGTAATCGTGCGTTGGTCATCATCATCCTGATCATGTTGGTGGTAGGCGCTTGTGGTGTTGTAGAGATGGCTAGTGTACTGGAAGGCCTGCTGATCAGGACCGATGCCATAGGAGTAGGTGGGATACTGATAGCCATTGCTTTGTTGCCCGTCAAAGTTGCTGTAACCTGTCTGATGGAACGGGGGTAGGATGTTCTCCTTGTTCTCGTACTGAAAAGGATCGTTGAAGGGTTTGTAGGAAGTGAACACAGGTGCTGGGGAGGGAGATGCTTGATGTGTGAATCCAGACGTGAGATAATTCATGCTGCTGGGTTGCGAGAACGGAACATCATCATTGTCTTGAAAGACTTCGAATCGCTTCCGCTTTGGAGCATAGTTATTGTGACTGTGGTCATACCCAGACGGACCGCGGTCCTCGTCGTATTGATTGCGATTGAGGAAGGGAAACACAGGTCGCTTGGATTGTCTGGTAGAGCGGCGAGTAGCATTGGCATCAAGATTGGCGAGTGCAGGCCGTCTGCGCACTGGTTGAGGACTCTCAGCTTTTATCTCAGTCTCATCGTCTTCGTCAGACTCAGAGCATGAAATTCTGCGTTGGCGTTTGAAAGTGCCCAATGGGGTGAAGATGAGCTCAGTAGCCTCAACTTCTTGAGAGTTGAGTTCCAGTTGTTCCACGACAGAGCTGTCCTTCTTCTGGTTCCTTTTACGACGCATCTCTGGGGTAGCAGAGTCGAAGATGTCCATCCCAGGCCAGTATACCCCCTTGAGTTTGGTTGACTCACTGACGGCCATTGGGTCCACGACCTCGGCAGGCTCGTCCTCGATAGCATATTTAGCTGCAGCGGTGTACCGGTATGGTCTCCGCCTCTCGCTCGGGTCTGAGTATTCACTAGACGTGTCGTAATCTTGGTTGGTGTAGCTACGGGAGCTGGCGCGTGACTCTGTAGGCCAATATTGCATATGAGGCGCGAAGGTATTGCGGTTGCGGAGGACCGGTCCATTAGCCTGGGGCGTTGGCGAAGGTGAATGCTCCAGTTTGATCATGGTATGCTGCTGCCCTGATAGACGCGGATCAAGGAGGTTGCTTGCGGCAACACGACGTACGGGGCGTGGCACTGGGGCTTCAATCTTGAGCGGATGCGTGGGCACGGGTCGGGCTACATGGTGTGCGGTCAGTAACAGTCTCAAGTATTATGGGATGTAGGTGAGATACATACCAGTGGTCCTCGCACGAGTGCGACGTTTGTCCTTTTGATTCATCCGCTCCGACATCAGCTCCTCGACAGCCCATTCGGCATACCACTGGTCGTACGTCTCAACGAGGCGGCGAGATGCTTCCTCGTTGGTGGACCGGACTTTGACCTTGTAGTAATTGGACAAGTGACCTTTGCTGGCAATATGAGTGAGTAGATGTGAAACATCGCTGAAGCTGGGCTTTTTGGGGCAAATATTGCAGTGAAGCGGAATGTTGGCCATGCCGGAGGCCTAAAGAGGCTGCAGTAGATTAAAGTGAGAGCCGCAGTGTGAACGCGGCGTTGGTAAGGAGCGTAAGTGAAACAAGCACAAGAGCAGCACAGCAGTGAAGGCAAAGAGCGTTGCGAAAGGAGCGGGTTGATGAGGTGAAGTGGCGGTGGGAGAGGTGCTCATAAGAGACCTGGTACAGAGATGGCTGCCGGTCACTGCGGTAGCTCCTAGCCCATTTCCGGAGTAGATGAAAGGAAAGCAGGAGACAGACGCCAGCACTCGTAATGAAGGAGAGGGGAAGGTGCAGTATTGAAGTAAATGGCGTTCAGCAAGGATGGATTTGTCGGTGGTGTTCTAGTAGGCAGAGCACGTGGAAAAGCTCGGCCCTAACGAAAGAGGAAGCCACCCTCACTTTCCTCCCGCTTTGTGTCTCGACGCCTATGGCAGAAACGCGAGGTATTAGATAGCGGGAGGATGAAAACTGATGAATGAATATTACGTGGGTATGCAAAGAGATACTGGTTAGGAACATATGTGAATGCAGGCAGGCACCCACCTCACCACCCACGTGTGATTTGACTAGTAGTGGTATCTCACTTGAACATCTACTTACCTAAGCATCTACGAGTGACGGATCGAGGCATGCAGCTGTGGGCAGTCAGTACGCATGATGAACTGGGAGAGTAATGGTCACATACTACACAGGGTCTACCTCTTCGAGACCTGGGTATTTCAACAGACTGAGACCAGCAATGCCAAACACGGTATGAAAGACATCAACCATGTCACCAGGTCGGTCTGCGAGGCCACCAAGTTCCGGATCCTGGGATGGTTAGACAGCGATAGATTTGAGGACAAGATAGCACCGACCTGGCACTGCAGGATGAAGTTTGTCAACTTCTGGCCGTCTATCCAATGCAGCTTGTCTAGCATGGCCATGCTGCTCATGACCCACCAGCTGTAGCATACATCCTCCTTCTTCTCCGGGCGGCCGTTGAGGCCTCCGTTCTTGAGTTGTCGTTCGCTTAACCAGGCGCCCAACTTTTCTTGGTTGACAAGGTCAAGTCTCCCCGCGATGGTCAAAGCGCCGACACACGTAAACACCTGACCCGAGTGTGACTCGGCACCCGGGCTGGTGCCGTATCCGCCATCAAAGTTGGCGCACGAGTCGACGTATTGAGCAGCCTTTTCGACGTCGACTAGCTCAAGCAAGCCCATCAGAGACAGAGCGTTGAGTGCGCCGTAGAGAAAGCGCGTGTCCTGCTCTCCCCACTCGTCACCTGCAAAAGTGCCAGTCTCGCGATCTTGCAAATCGGCGATGACTGCTACTATAAGTACACTATCATGATACATAGATATACAGATGACTTACACTTTCCGATTTTGAGCCGACCACCGGGGATGCGATCTTCAAGGTCACCGAAAGCGTCAAGCGTCGCGAGTATCTGCACGCCACTAACGGTGTACAGCATATGGGCATCATGGCCCGGGGCAGCACCGAGACCGCCATTATCATGCATACATGAGAAGACAAAGTCGAGGATAGTGGTGCGCGGGAGAGCATCTGGGTGTCCCAGGAGATGCAGCGCCGTCAGTCCCCAGTAGAGGCCGTTGAGACGCAGATGTTCGGTGAGCCAGTACTCGAGCTCATCTTTGCGCTGGAGCGGGTCAGCGCGGGATTGGATGGCCGGGTGCTTGCGCGGCCAGGCAGAGCAGAGACAGGCTACGCACAGTGTCGAGGCTCTGGATATAGCGGACGTGCTTGTCGACGAAGAGGTGCATCTCGTCGGGCATGCTGGCCATGCCGGCAGCACGCCCGGGCCCAGAAACAAGAGACATGTCAGACAGTCAGATGGGGGTGGTGTTGGTGGGAGCTGGAGGCACGGGAGGGTCTAGTTGTTGTTGCAGGCATGGCGCCGACAGGGGTGGGGCCTGACGCACATTGAGGGAGGGTCTGAATTTGAAACGAGACTTGGCAGACGATCCACGGCTGTACGAAGCATAGCATGTAGCACTTGACAGCCGCCGGGCGCGACAGCCTCGCACACTACGATGCTGCGCAGCGCGCGAGGCAAGTGGTAATGCAGCACCAGCACCGCCAGAAGCCTGCCTTCACCGCCAGACGTGCACTACGCCCGCTGTGGACACCCGTTTGCGCACGATAGTCGATAGCGCCCATGGGCCGAATTTGGGGGGTAGGGGTTTTAGCAGCGTCGCTCCCTCGTACCTGGGGCCGTGCGCGCTGCTGAAGTCGTTGCCGCCATCCTCTCGCAGCCCTTGGTGCCCTTTGCTCGCAGCATTGCAGAGCCTGTGCCTCTTGGGCCAGCCATCATCCCCCCCGCCCACCACCACCATCGACCAGGAGACACGTGAATTGTGTCCTTTTGCTGACCAAGGCGCCGCCCACCGCCCTCGCTCTGCAACGGCCGGCCAAGCCCAGCTCCACTCGCTCCTAGACCTCCAGGGCTGTCTCCAGTTCCCTCTCCCGCGCCCAGAAATAGTCGTCGTTCGTGACTTGTTTGTGAAGTGGGTAAGTAATGCCCGACGACAGCACTGCGACACCCACACACCCGCTTGCACTCGTGCCCGCCTCCCCCCCCAGGTTGTACACCGTCAACACTCGCCATAGCGCCGCCCGGCCCCTTTCACGTTCCGCAGCGCTTGCTGACCATATTCCAGG
>Ga0058698_10000136_pt1 | contig 41578 bp, 27 predicted proteins | sample AgamicAsSfe_FD_67288 | JGI IMG/M metagenome (GOLD analysis project Ga0058698, IMG submission 67288) | Agave microbial communities from Guanajuato, Mexico - As.Sf.e | ecosystem: Host-associated > Plants > Phyllosphere > Phylloplane/Leaf | place: Guanajuato, Mexico | collected 2012-05-30
AAGACCATGCCAGCGGAAGAATGGGTCAAGGAACGACGCGAAGCTATAGCCAAGGAAAGCGGAGAACCACCAAAAAAGGCACCTCCCAAGAAGGTCGATACAGGCCTTACTCCAAAAGAAGAAGTCACTTTTCTCCCCAGGCTCATCTGCCCGCAGGAAGGATTGGATAAGCATGGCTATGTGACCAAGCTGCCTGCCGACGCCGATCTCAATGAGACAAAGTTAGCGCTGGAAGCAGCGGGTGGCTGGGAACAATGCGAACGCTGCAACACTCGTTTCCAAGTCTTCTCAGAACGAAGGGAGGAAGACGGAGCACTTACTACTGGAGGGCAGTGCAAGCATCACTGGGGCAGGCGAATCTTCCCTAGGAAATCAAGAGGCGTTGCACCAGAACCTACAAAGTTCAGCTGCTGCAATGGAGAGGTAGGATCAGAAGGCTGCACCACGCACAGCACACATGTGTACAACGTCAAAGACCCAAATCGTTTGTCGCTCATCATGCCGTTCATCGAAACGCCAGAAAATGACAAAGTCCCAAAAGATACCGCTGTGTGTTTCGATTGCGAAATGGGCTACACGACCAACGGCCTCGAGATGCTTCGTCTTACAGTCATAACATGGCCGCAGCACAAGCCTCTTATTGATGTGCTGGTGCGCCCCCTCGGACATGTATTAGACTTCAATACGCGGTTCTCGGGTATCACCGCAGACCAGTTCCTGAACGCGAAGCCGTACGATGCAGCAAACCCCAAGCCCGTCCGCAAAGACCTTCGCATCGTCGACTCACCTCACGTCGCACGAGACCTGTTTCTCTCATACGTCTCTCCCACCACCCCAGTTCTCGGTCATGCTCTCGAAAACGACCTCAACACCATTCGTCTCGTCCACCCAACCATAATCGACACCGTACTTCTCTACCCAAATCCCAGCGGTCTACCCTTCCGTTTTGGCTTGCGCAAGCTAGCATCAGATTACCTCGGTGAGCAAATCCAGCAAGGAGGCGCCGCTGGCCACGACAGCTACGAAGACGCGCGGACTACAGGCGAGCTGGTTCGGTGCAAGATCAAGGAGAGGTGGAAGCTTTTGAAGATAGATGGCTGGCAGATCAGAGACGATGGTGTGTATCCGCCTATGCCGACGGAGAAACCGCCAGAGCATGCCCCGGTTGCGCCGTCCATGGTTCCAGAGGCGAAGATGGCGGTTCTAGAAGGAAATTCTGCGCCCAAGAGGAAATTTGAGGACCATGAGGTGTAGGAGGGTGGTGACGAGGAGTTGTAAGTGAAGAATTAGCAATAGAATCTGCACTTGAGGGCATATAGCATAGCATCCAGGCGTTTGGATAACCGTATTTGGCGTGTAGCATGGCACGGAGAGCGTTGAGAACTGAAAGCACAAAACTTGGGCACGCACCCCATTCTTATTTGCTGTTCTTCATATTGTAGATACTGCAGAACGTTCCAAGTGTATACTATCAGCATGTCCTGTCTGGTACAAGGGCAATTCCTTCGTGGATGATTGACTTTCGTCCATCCCCACGGCTTGACCGCTGAGTTATACCGATCGCTTCCTCTCTCGCACGCGACGAGCTCGACTCTTTTATCCTCCCACTATCTTCTTGTATGCTTGGCTTCCTCTGCCGGCTTCGTCGGCGCGCATATGTCCGTCTTGTGTAGATGTGATGGTTGACGCAATTGCTCTCCTCGTCCCCCTCATCCTACTTTGGCCGCGTCTAGTCCCTGCACACCTTCCAGTCCTTCTTTGGTAGGTTCATACACAATATCCGTGTCTAGTTCCTTCATGACGCCTATCACGACGCCTATGCTCTCGATGAAGCCGTTGACGGCGACGCGTAGCATGCGATTCGTGGTTGCTGCGTATTCTACCTTGAGGACGCTTTCTTGAGGGGATTCGGGCGACGTGCTGAGGGAGAAGGCGCGGCGGACGAGGGGTGAGAGTTCGGCATCAACAGAGATGGCGCGTTGGGCGGTTTGGGCGAGGTGCGCGGAGGGGAAGGGTATGTTGAGGGTGCTGGGCGTGCATTAGTATGTATGGTAAGAAGTCGATGTGGGTGGGTCTGTACAGAGTGCAGGGAAAGTCGTCATGTTTCCAGTCTTTTTGGTCCGCCATGTTGGTTCCTTGGGTAAATCGTCTGGTGCTGAAGGTAGCCCGATCTTCGCGATGAGGCTCAAATCGCAAAAGTGTGGGGGAGGGGTAGATGCCATCTCGATGCGGCAAAGCGCGACCAGTGGAGCTATGACCCGCGGCCCATGCCAGGTACATGTCGAGAGCGTCATACATCATCATTTGCATCTGTTAGCTGAAATGTACAAACGCGTCATGCGTCATTCGCTCTTGCATACCTCGGTCTCCGCCAAACTTTTGCTTCCTTGCATCCATCCCCCTTGACATCAAACATTCAATCAACCCAATCGACACATACTCGATATACCCTCATCTACGTAATATACAGCTACAAGCTACGAATTCAATGACCATGTTCCGCAACACCATGATCCGATCCACAAGAACCCTTCGCTTCAGCGTCCCGTCCGCACGTCCTTTCTCCCTCTCCGCCTCAAGAAGGGTCGAGCAATACCCGAACAACGCGAGCACCAACTCAAAGACCAAGACGGACAAGTACGATAGCGACAGCCCTCACGCGGTACAAGAGAAGGTCAAGCAAGGAGACACACACAACGTCCAGGAGAGCAATGCAAAGGCCGGATTAGAGTAAGTCATCCCCAGCGGTGTGCATACTGCATTGTGCAAGAGGAGCAAGGGAACGAGAGTGGCATTATCGTAACGTGCGGCTAATACCATCCAGCAGCGCGCAAAAAGAGGGCAGCGGTGGTCATGCGACTGAAGGAAAGGACTCGGCTGGCGGAAAGGAGAAGGCGAAGAAGGAGTTCCCTGAAGCGCCGGACCCAGCTATTGGCATGCAGGACGAGAGAGGTGGACGTGGTGCTTAGGTGCATGCTGGTGCACACAAAGGAACAGTCTTGAAGGACCAGAGGATTGAGGCAGGCAGACTACATCCACCAGGATCGACGGGCCCATCCGGTCGGCCATATAACACAATACAAAGGAGCTGTTGCCAAGTCCGGCCATCTTACCATGACCACTTGTTGGTGTGATGGATTGGCTAACCACAGGGCGCAAGGTTTACATCACGTGGAGGAACTCCTCGTCATGTCGGCTCTGTCTTCGCCGTACGTCTAACATGCAAGGAGCGACAAAGGAAAGACCACACCACATGGTCGCATATTGAGAATGAAAGAAGTTGCTGCTAATCAATCTAGGTAACAAGAACGCAACTCCACTCTTCTCTATAAGTTGATAAAGACTCGAAATCTCATCCCTATCTCTACTGTGTCTCGCAGCTGACCATCAGCCTGAAGAAATCGTTCTCACCTTTGAACTCTATTAACGAAACCAAGCCATCATCACCATGAAGGTCGCAGTTCTCCTCATTACAACCCTGGTAGCTCTTGCCAGTGCCACACCCGTCATCTCTCTCGAGCCTAGACAAAGCATCATCACCGACGACCCCACCAAAATCTGTAATGAGTGTAAAGCAAAGATATCTACTTGCACAAAGGTAAGTCTATCTTTCTTTAATCCTTCTCTCTTCCCCTTTTTCCCCTTTCGGTGTTGAAGCCTTCCTCGGTCTGATTCCTTCTCCCACGACAAATGGAAAGGCGCACAACCAAGGCAGATAACCGTTGTCGCAATACTGTGACTAATCTGAATCATAGCAAATTTTGTTTATTATTCTCTGCCCCAACGGCGGTACGGGGACAATGTGCTATAACCATTGCATGTGCAAGGCTGCTAGGGAAAACATCCTGTGCAAGTCGGCTTGTGGGCTGAACTGCCCTTGAAACTCGCCATAAATGATGGGCCACGAGCGGTTACCACATCACAGACGTCAACGAAACACCGGGGTCAAGTGAGCAATGACGCTGCATGCTGGTAGGACGGGTGGTCTAGGTGGTGATTGGAGAATGTGATGGGTTGGTTTTGGGGTTTGTCGTAGTACGAGGAGGTGATACACGTACATCGGTTCAACCCCTAACGGAATGAGCGAGGTTTCTGGTAATCGCGGTTCCTATGATGCTTGGATGGGATGGTTTGTTAGTTCAGGACGCTACACCTCTTGGAGAAGAGGTAGTACCGTCATAGCGATGATAGGGATATTTGACACAAGTCAATGTGTTGTTTTCTTTGTCTCGTACATGTTCTTATCTAAAACTCTTACCTCCCTCAATCTTCACCCTTGACCTAAGCCGCTTCGTATTTCCATTCCAACCATGATTCACTACTCCCTACGTGTTGCCTTAACGACTCTCCTTTTTGCCATCTTCACGCTCCTTGTCACCGATACCCTCGCAGCAACACCTCCCCTCGACCATCCCATCCCCAACCCACCATCTTTCCCTCCCATATATCACAAACCATCGACGCTGTCTAGTATCAGACGCGATACGCACGACCAACGCGACAATCGGAGAATGGAGGCGAACAAGTGCGTTCGGTGCAAATATACTAGAGTGAGTCTGGTGGTATCTAGCCTGATAGAAGCTAATAAAAGTACAGAAATGCCGTGACACAGTTACTGGATGCCCTTGAGCATGGAACTGCGAGGTTGGTGAACCGGATGCGCAGTGTGGAAATGGTTGTGCATTCGATTGTGGGAGGGATAGGGTTGGCTGACAGCAAGGAAATGGACTCGGTCTGAGCTTAGATGTCTGCCTGCGTGATATACTACGTTCCGTAATTGTTGAGTAACTACAATAACCACTAGCTTGTTCGTTCATGTTCATTCTTGTCGTCATCAGATACCTTGAACCTATTGGTCCTGACACAGCATAATATTCAGGACCTGCTGCGTTGGCAAAATCGGGTGCATGCTCCAGAACCATACGCGTACTGGTCACTTTGATCCGAGAAAACCCATCGTTCACTCTTGGAGTACCTTTGTAACCCTGAAGTTGACACCGTAGTTATAATTCTTGTCGAAACCTAGACCAAAGTCTCGGTATGGAGTGATGTTCTCGATGGAAGAGTCCACAAGCTCCAGGTCAAAGTTTTGGACCATAGCTGCGACGGTAAGGTAAAGTTCGGCGTATGCAAGACTAGGTCATGTTAGTATTCTTGCATCGTACAAGAAGCATAGATAGCCTACTTTATGCCAAGACAGGCTCTACTGCCCTTCGTGAAGGTGACCAAATACTTGTCGAGATATTCTCCACGGGCTTTTGCTTCAATCCATCGCTCAGGCCTATACACATGGGGATCAGGGAAAACGTCGGGGTGGCTATTGAGTAAATATGGCATTGCACCGATGGTAGTCTGGAATCATTTCAGACCTCTCAAGCTCTCAAGCAGGTTCTGTAACTTACGCCGGAAGGTATGAGCATGTCCTTGTAAGCAAGCGGCTCGACAAGTAAGCGTGGAAAGCGACTTGTGAAGGGAGATTCGTATCGAAGTGACTCATTGATGACCGCTGTCTAGTATGCATTAGGAGGCACACATAGCAAAATGTAGCAAATGACTTACCAGATACGGTAGAGATTCAAGCTGGGTCCAGGTCGCGTTCTTGTACGGTTGTAGCTCTGCACGCAGTTTGGCCAGGATTTCGGGATACAGAATCAAGTAGCACATGGTAGCTGTCAAGGTTCTGGCAGTGGTATCCACCCCGGCGATCAGGATGGTTGAGCTCTCATCTGTCAGTCGTTGAAGTGTCCTCTCTTGTGCGGGTATCTTGGAGCTGACTAGTGCGTCGAACACCGTCCGGGGTTTGGTTGGTTCTTCTCCTTCCATGCTTTTCTTAAGTGCCGCTTTTGAGTATCCTGCAATTCTTGTTTCGAAGTCCAGAAAGCTAACCATGGAAGGGCTGATGCGGGCGACTAGCCAGGCTGGAAGATGTGTAATGAGTCGGTCAATGCCAGGAAGAAACCGTCGCACGTGTTGAATCATCAATATGGCTTTAACATCTCGTTCGAGCTCGCACGGGAATCCAGGTTTGTCGAGATTACCAAAACTCTCGCCATATGCATAGTGTGAGATAACGTCGATCGCTAGACTGCCAAACACGAGAGGCCCAATAAGGGTTTCTTCAGTATGGTTGGCTTCCTTTAAAAGGGTCACCAACTTATCAACTTTAGACTGAATGATTGATTCCAGGTCTGAGATGGATCTCTTCGAAAACAGATTGGCAATATAGCCGCGGCGTTGCCGATGTAGTTCATGGTCGTTAGTAGAGATCACCGATGTGCGTACGATGGTTGTGAGATCAGGGCATTTGTTGCGCTTCTGTCCACCACCTGAATAGACCTTGTCATAAAAGAAGGGGTCGTTGAGGGAGAGCTCATCAGGATTGACTCGTATAAGTGGGCCTGCCTATTATGAACACATACTTCTACAGTGGAGTGCGCGTATTGGGAAATGCTCACCATATTCCTCGTGCATCTGGATAACCTTCTTGTAATATTGCCCACCATGTATGATGTCGTAGTAGAATTGAGGAAGGTATGATCCAGCTGCCCAGCGTGGACCAGGGAAGCTGGCCAAAGGGTGGAAGAAGAGGTTATAGATAGTCTTGATAAGCCAGTATGTAATGACGAGCACAATGAAGCCCCCGACTACGGTGAGCTTATCTACCTCCTTCATGCTCTGGGGAGTGACAGTAGTCATTGTTGCAGTTACTTTTGAGTTTTGAGAGATGGCTAGAGGGATTCGAAGAGACTGTGAACAAACGGGGTGGTGAACACGAAGCGGGGCTATTTGATTGTTTGCATTGCCTACACGAATAGTCTTGGTGGCTAACTCACACGACCTCTTGTTGAGAAGCGGGGTACCTTCATTGTCCTTTCCCAAGTTTGCGTTTGCGTATGCGCACAGCTATTCGTTCCTGTGGTCGGAGCTGCCCAAAAGCGGACTCTCGCAGCACAGGCATCGCAGCATCGGTCGCCTCTGGGTCACATAACTGTACCTCGAATTCACTCATGACGACAGCCAGAGTGGCTGCTTGTATGGCTCTGGTATAGTCGCTAGCAATTCCAAAGCTTTGTCGGTCGTAAAAGATAGGGGCCAGCAGCTCGAGGTTCTGCGCATCGAACCTTCCATTCTCGACACGGGTTCCGCTCTTCCGTTGGCCTCGCGCTTTGGGTCCATTATCATCGGGGATCAAGAAGCGTTCAGGCCAAAACTCATCTAATGGTTTCTCAACAGTACGTGGCCGTGCATTTGCCCAGGCCTTGGTATCCAGTGCGATATCATGCGAGAAGGAAATTGTGTTGCATGCCTTGGGTAGTTTCCATTGGCTACCGATGGAAACTTCGGCGAACTCGTTGGCACATGTCATGTATTGTGCGACACGGAGGCGGCTTATTTCCGCCTGTAACGATTGAACGAGGGGCAAGGCTGCAACCCCATTGACGTCATATGTGGTCGCCTTCGACGATTGTCGCTCAGAGACGATAGTAGTGATGCGTTCCGCCAGATACGGTTTGCGTAAAACTTCTATTATTGACCACACAGCGGAAGGAACCAGATCAACATTCGAGCTGTAGAGCATGTCAGAACTTCTTGATGCTTGGTAGATAATGCATCCCCAGATGATGCTTACCAGTGCATGATGTCCAACATCTCCGCTGTCCTAGCTTCAAGAGGTAACGGGGCTTTCGCAAGTAAGTCATCGCGTTCTTGAATGAATTTGGATCCCTTATGTTCATCCCAATCCATGTCGTCACTACCGATCTTTGCAAATTCCGTGCCGCTATGGTTAGCTTTCAACCACTTCTCGACGCCTTTGTATAGTCGATCGCGTGGCTCCCTATATGCCGTTGAATTTGTGAACCATGGCATCCCCGGCACGAAGCCCTCAATGGCATCTTCAAATTTCCAGTAGTCCTTGATGAGTCCAGAATATTGCTTGAAGATTGCTGAACCGAAGAGGGTCTCCATAGAACACCTTGTGAGGACTTGCTGGAAAAACGACCAGCTGTCTTCTATCTGTGTCCAGCTGCCGACTTGAAACATCTTGTTATTCAGATTGCGCGAAAGAGTTGCAGCGTAGAGGTCGGTCAAGGTTCTCAAGGACTCTCCTTCTAGGTACTTTTGCGTTGATGCTATGCGCGCACGCTCGATGGCTCCTTGATCGACGGCCGCATTGGTGTATAGATTTGCTACAGCTTGAGGAGAACCCAGAATGATCTCGTACATATTCTTCCCGGTGATGACTGGATTTCGCTTCTCATATGCCTGGATAGCCTGCTTCATCTGCTCCGGATCTCGAAGAACGATGAAGGGCTGCAAGCCCGCCCTGACGGCAAACGGTGCGAAGCTGCCATAGTCCTTGCTGACAAATGTTAGCACTCACAATCTAGTGTATACATGGATGATCGTACAGTAACCTCGCGAAATACTTCTGCGGTCCGTCATACGCTATACTGAAAGCATGGAAAACCCCTGGGAACAGATACGGAATTGTTGGCGGCCTGCTCCCTGATGCGGTATGTTTCGCATTTTGGTAGAACAACGTTGTGGAGACATAGTAAGTTAATGCAGGTGTGACGATCAGCAGGACAGCTAAGAGGAGAAACATTGCTGGTGAGATAAGAGATGAGACAGGTCAAGGCTGTGACGAGCTCCAATTAGGCAGAGTGGATCCCTGCGCATGCTTAGCGGCGGAATTTCCGGGTCCGCTTCACGCCACCTATACAACCGACAATCGATCTTCCTGAACAAACATGGAGCATACATCGTTACAATTCTTTTTGTATTGTTTTACATACTCACGATAGCTTGTATCTTGCTACAGCTTAAGGTGTTACGGAATTGCCGAGTAACCTGCCTATTTCCTCAGCAATCGCCAATGTCTTCTCCTCGCTGAGCCTCTTTCCGATGACTTGAATAGCAACTGGAGCACCGTGGTATGCTTCGGGGTCGTATTCGGCCTGGACAGCTGCATCCATGTCGTTCAGAGGCTCATAGTCTGCACGCTTGGCATCGATTTTGCTATCTGCAAAAGTGACCGGGACAACGACGCTCGTAAAGTCGAGTAAGTTGATGGCAGACGCGTAGCCATAGTACTTGAACTGGTTGTGTCGGATAGCAGCGGTTGGACTGATAGGAGCAACGATGCAGTCAAGTTCGCAACCATGCTCGGCCTCGACCTCTCGCCATCTGGACAGATACTGCATCTGGTAATCCCACTTCTGTAAATGGATATCCCACACATCGTTCAAGTCAGCCTTTCGCATATCTGGGTTGAGGAGTTCTTTGATGTTTGGAATTCCTGGCTCTCCCGAAGCGTTGATGTCCTTCATTACGTCCTGTCTGATTGTCAGCTGGTGTAAAACACCTAGGCGTAGCTGCGCAAGAGCTAAAGAGAGGAGTTATTACCGTGGAGCCATCTGCTCCATAGATCTTGTTAGCAAGATCGACAGCAAAATCATGTTTGTATGGAGTCCAGGGTAGAACCTTGTGCTGACTTCTTTCCAAGACGTCCATTACGCGTTCGATTCCACGTAGGACAGGAGGATGTGGGAGAACCTGTGCTTTTAGCGAAAGCAATTGTATTGCATTTCGGTCTGAGACTCACGTTGCCGTCGCATGTGTAGTAACCGATGGTCAGGCCGGATGAATTCAGCTTTGCCTTCAGAGCATCTTCTAGGTTGTACCTCCAAGGCAATGGGATGACTTTGGAGTCGTAATTCCAGGGCTCTTCGCGGAGCACCGATGTGAAGAATAATCTCAAGTCTTGACAGTCAGCTTCTCGATCAGCAGGGACGTGCGTCTTGTTCACTTACCAGACGCAGAGTGAGCAATAGGTCCGACGACACTGTGGATGGTTTCTTGACCTTCCATGCTGTTCGCCATGTTTGCGTAGGGCATTCGACCATGACTAGGACGGATGCCGTATAGGAAGTTGAAGGCGGATGGGATTCTGATAGAGCCGCCAATATCAGTTCCAACACCGATGATGCCTCCACGGAGGCCGATCATAGCTCCTTCTCCTCCCGAGCTTCCTCCGCACGACCAGTTCTTGTTGCGCGGATTTGTGGTCCTTCCGATGATGTTGTTGACAGTCTCACAGACCATCAAGGTTTGAGGGACACTTGTCTTGACATAAAAGACAGCACCTGCCTTGCGAAGAAGTTCTGTAAGAACGGAGTCTTTTTCATCATACTTTCCCAGCCAGGAAACGTAGCCCATGGATGTTTCTTTTCCCTAATGCAACCATGTCAGGTTTGTCGCTCGCGGTATACTTGAGAGTTGATTGCACCGAACATAGGGAAGAATATCATACCTTCACTCGCAGTTGGTCTTTCAAAGAGATTGGAAGACCATGTAAAGGTCCAACAGTCGTGTTGTGCTCCGCGTAATACTTGTCTAGATCTCGAGCCTGTGCGAGAGCCTCCTCGGGGAAGAACTCGTGTACACAATTCGTCTGCAGCCACTTGTTAATCGCTGGGTCTGCCACAGTAGTATAGTTGGTCTTACCAACTGCTGTGCTAGGGCAGCTCTTTTACAGAAGGCGAGTGTGACATCCACGGACTTGAGCTTTCCTTCAGCCATTTGTGCAACGAGTTCAGTGGCCGAAGACTCGGTCAGCTCGATTTCTCGCGCAGAAAGAAGCCCTGATGCTTTCGGAAATGCGAAGACATTGTCATCGCTTGGAAGGTCTCGAATCAACCATTCCGAAGGTATCGTGCTGGCGATACGAGTTCGTTTGTCTGCAGCAAGCTCCTCCCAACTAGAAGTCATTTTTGCTTTTGTCTGAGCTAGTTGAGCAACCAATAACCAAAGTTTAGTCTCGAATGTGTTCGATTCAATCTATAGACGCAGGTTGAAGTGCAGGGACGTGTTCGTGGTGGTGACGTCGGACCAAAGGATGGTGACGATGGTCTACCTCATGTGGGGTTGATCGCTTGTACCTTCTGCAACGGAACCCACCCCCACGGAGATGCGCGAACCCCTCTTTTCGAACATATTTGTACCACTGAGGTTCGTGCAAATCCCTCATCGAGGCGATACAACACGATATTAGACTTCGCTATGTAAACAGAGTGTAGAAGTTGCCGGTTTCAAAATTCACACATGTTCTGTTCGGGGCCAAAGGTCCTAGGGTCTGAGGGAGCCAGCTATGCATTGCGTCATTCCACAACTCACAACGCTCGTTCCACGCTTCTCACGCAGTCGTTATCGCCTTTGACCTCTTACCACCAGGTCTTATTCATACTTACCTCTCAAGAATGATACAAATACTGCAAAAGTAGGCAACATAGGTACCCGTAATATGTTACCTAGAGAGCGTACCTTATCTACGATTTTAGCTGATATCGAACAGAATATGCACCACGCCACAGGAATCCAAAGGTGAGGAATGCGCAGTAATTTACTCTCGTCCCTGCTCCTCAACATAGGAAGTAATCCCGACCCACACATGCTCGCTGTAGTATAGCCTCACTGGTTGCGCCGGCCTGGCTGTGCGATTGGTCATGCGAAAGTTCCAGGCACTAGACGCAGAGCGAGCCGCACTTCCAAATCCGAACTCGTCGAGCTGGACCCTTCATTCCAAACGTACTTCGTACAACATAGCTTTCCGCTAGCAAATTAGCCAATGCTCCTCAGAAAATGATGTGGAGCACAATCGGCCCATAACGGATAGTCACGCTCGAGTCATCGACCTCTTCCTGCATTTATGCTCCTTATTATTTCGTAATATCTGATTGGGTACTGTAATTATACGCTGTAGACGCCACCGTTGACATCTTACGCCCTACAGCATAACAGTCAAAACAACGTGTAGAGCGCTTGATATATTGATGCTCGTATGTCGGCCTTGAATATTCAGTAGACAAATTCTGCCTTGGAACCAGCAACCACTAGCCAATCCACCATGTATCTTCGTGCCGTTCATGCAGAGAAAGACATTGCTAGACTACAGCAATTCATACGCGCCAACCCGCTAGGCATCTTTACCACAGCTATTGACTCCAAGTCGTTTCCTTTTCTTCAATCGAGTCACATTCCTTTCGTTTTGGATATCGAAAACACAGCAGACCAGGTCCATCTTGGCGTTCTCCGTGGACATGTCGCTCGAGCGAATCCGCAAGCTAAAGCTCTGATCGAACACGTCCAATCTCAAAATGAGGACGAGAGGATCGACACAATTCAGACTATATCACGCGATGTTATGATCCTCTTTAACGGTCCTGCACACCACTATGTCACACCCAAGTTCTACAAAGAGACAAAGCCAGCAAGCGGGAAAGTGGTTCCTACGTGGAATTACTCAGCGGTACAAGTTTACGGTCGTGCTTCCGTGTTTTACGATACCAAAGCCGCCTCTACGGGTCAATTCCTCGACAAACAGATTAGGGACCTGTCCCGCCAGTCAGAAAGAGACATCATGGGCTACGAGAAGCCGTGGCAGGTGGAAGATGCGCCTACTTCGTACATCGACATACTGAAGAAAGCGATTATCGGCATCCAGATCGAGATAACGGATATTGGTGGCAAGTACAAAATGAGTCAAGAGATGGGTGTGGGTGATCAGCAGGGTGTCATAGATGGTTTTAAGGCCCTGGGGTCGGATGTTGGAGCTGAGATAGCAAAGACTGTAGAGCAAAGGGGAAAACTCGGAAGCTCTTAGCTACAATCTGTGAGGAGAGCTTTAAGAGTACCCGGAATGAGAGCGTATACTGCTGCACTTCGTGTTCTTGTACTTGTACTTGGGCAATGTTCGTAGCCTCATCATCTATACAGGAGTGGTTTGACTGGCTTACCAGTTGATGAGCTACCAGAGTGGGGCCCCTGCCGAAAACTCCGAAGTCCCCTTCCCCTCACCCAAGTGACCGCCACCACGGAGCCATCCCGACTGCGACAACCCAATGACGCGTTGCACCTTCACCTGCAACTAAATAGGCGCGTATCTCACGGCAGACAATCGTGGGCTGTGACTGCAAACATGTTGATCCCTGTGCCACGAGGTTGGTCGGCCTGAAAGTCAGACGTGGCTGTGCAGGTGGCCCTGATATCAGGGAGCGACCAAAAATGGCCATCGTCCATTCCATGGCACAAGCACTTTGCTCGACTTTTCGAGAAATCACATTGCAAATCTGAATCAATACTTCCAACAAGACTACAATCAGTAACGATTGCCTTTTTGAGAAAACGACGCAACACGAAGAGTATACAACTAGAATATCATCTGGAAGCATCCACATCCTTCTACCCTCCCAATAACTCCACCTAGAATACCCCATAGCCCTCCGCTTGAGACAGCTTGAGTGGTCTGGCATCAAGATGGGCCTCTTTAGCTCCAACAAGCTTCGTCAACCACCACTTCCTGACTTAGCGATACAACTCGATGACACGGCCGATAGAGTTTATAGGCCAGACGATATTGTCAGAGGCCATGTCGTACTGACGCCCGTCGCATCTATCGAGCCCGAGGCGCTTAAGGTCTCACTCTTTGGGCAATCACTCATATGGTATCGTCGGGATGTAGGCTCCGGCAATACCACTGATTACCATCATTGGAGGGACAACGCACCACTATTTGAGGTAGCTCAAGACATTTTACACGCAGCAACTACCATGACCAACGAGGATAAGAAGGAACCACAAGCGATATCGAAGTTCGAAGCAGGCCAAGTCTACACATTTCCCTTTCAATTCACGTTTCCTGCTGGGACTGGTACCACGCGCTATGGCCAATACGAAAATGATTCCGACCAGAAATACGACATCGGACCCCATGACTTACCTCCCAGCTTTCTATTCACCAGATTCAACAGGCCAACCGACGACGGCACAGATGCAGACTTTGCGAAGATCGAATATGGCGTACGGGCCACACTGATATGTCCTGGCATTGGTGTTGTCCAAGGCAAGTCTCTCATAGACCTGACAACTACATCGATCATCCTCTTCCAACCCACAAGCCCGATACCACCACCCGGACCATACACCACGCTGAACCGCTACCCAAAGACCCTCACACTGCGATCTTCTCTACTAGCCGGCAACACGCAAACTGGTATCCGACAAAGCATCCGCGACCGCCTTTCCTCTTCGACCCCTACACTGGACTTCGAAGTCGCTATAGAGCTTCCAGAGCACTTTACCAGCGGGTCCGAATTTCACTTTCGTGCATCCTTCACAACACTATCGCGAAGCCCGAACGCGCTGCACATTCCTCCATCCGTCACATTCAACATTCTTAAATTGGACTTGCTGGATTTTACCTTCTTCCGTGCACCTCGCGACAGAGACGCAGGTAGCGGCAGATCCGGCTTGCACAGGAGTAATAGATACGAAAGCTGGCCGCCGCCAGACCAGCTATATATCGTGGCCAAGAATGAACACGAGGACTTCACGGAGAGAAAGACGTCTCTTAACGCTTTACCTGAGTCAGCCATATTGGAACTTACTGCTGGATTGCCAGAGTACTCCGTTATCGCTAGCTCATCAGGAGAAAAGGACAGTGGGGCAATGGAGGAACAAGTGAAGAGTACTTGTGAGCAGTGGTTCACGGCGAGGATCCCAGGTGTGACAGTACCAAGTTTCCGTAGTTTTGCCATCACAAGGGCATACAAAGTCAGAGTCAAGCTTGGAGTTGAGGTCGGAGGAAAGAAGTTCGAGAGGGAGGTTGAAAGCGCGGTAGGGAGGATGGGCAGCCCGCAAGCCTAGTGGTGTTAGAGATAGTTGGGAGAGGATGGAGTTGTCTTTTTCGTGGAAATGGCGCCGCAATACATATGCTAGATGAAGCCGTACTTGTTGTAAATGTTATGAATACTACTGTGCAATGTCAAAAACGTGGGGTATCATATCCAAACGCCAAAGCAAAATCGAGAAGAGGAATCAAGCCGCGGTATTCAATAATACCAGCTCTCCAGCACCTTATCGACCCTCCGCCTCCCTTCACTCTCTAATCCTTCCATATCAACACTCTCGTCGTCTTCAGCCGTGGAAGGTGCTTGGACGTTGCCAAACTTCTCTTCCACACGTGCAGCAACGCGTATTGCCAATGTCCGTGTCTTTGCCAGCTCAGGCGCGAGCGGCGCATCCTTCCACACCAAATTTGGCTGTATGTTCTCCTTGGGATTGCGATAGGGTTCTAGTAGCGAAAGCAAGGTGCGGTATGTGTCGAGCCGGTTCTGAAGCGTCTGCCGGCGTGCGGAAAGTTCTTGAAGGCGCGAGACGGAGGAGAGATATTGGTCTTGTGTGATCTCGGCGTCACGGTCGGGCCATGTTGTGGGTAGTTTCGCAATGTTTTCGTCGAGTGTTAGGTCATCGCTCTGATATAGTGCGTGCGTGTCGTCTTCGTGGGCATCGGACGGAGGATTTACTTCTTCGTCGTCGTCGGCATGATGTGCGCCAGATTCCCAGTATAGTATGTCTATTTGCTCAACAACATGCTCAATCATTTGGCGGCTGTAGACTTTTCGGGAGTGTTGTTTAAGGTTGCGGTTGACTAAGCCACATGGTTAGAACGATCTGAAGGTCATCATGAGTGCAGTAGATCCATACCTTTATCCAACACTCCCTTCATGACACTGAGCTCGATCCCACCATCTTGCGCAAGTGTGCGTAGACGTTCCGACGGCGGTATTCCACGCGATAGAATATGTTTCCTCGTTTGTAGAAACCGCTGCTTTTGCTCCACGACGGTGCCTTGTTTCGACCTTGCGGATGGCACGTGTTGATCCATTGTTGAGGCTGTTGAGTGCGTTTGGCGACGAGTATTGCGCACAAGAGCACTGAACCGCGGGGACTAGCGCGACGCGTTGAGATCACGCTTTGCCTATTTGAGATGGCGCGATGGTGCTACCGTGCTTCCACCAGCAATCGACCGACCTCCAGAGAAAACCTACTGTTTTCGGCTTCAGGGAAATGGAGCTAACTGCACGTGCCGAAGATACATAACTCGTCGTCAAATCAGCAATCTTGGCCATACTACCCAAGGCGGTTTGTTGTGGCTGTGCGGCCCGGCGTAGAAATCCCAATGCGAGAATGCGAGAAACCATTCAGCTAGGCTGAATCTTGAAACTTCCACAGACCTCTGTCCAATGAGCAACCATCTGACCAGACCTTCGAGCCTCAGATTTTGAGGTCTGCCTTATGGGCAAGAAGGAAACCAAGCATGATGCGAATGGTAAAGCGAGCGTAGAGTACGGTGCTTGTAGTGAACGTATAAAAAAGGCTGTCTCTTTCCACATGTCTCGTCATTCCCAGCACATCCCAGGTTCTAAAACAAAACTCGTTGTACGACCCTCAAGTATATATCTTTTACTATCACCCAAGAACATGTCCACCTCTATTGCTTTGCAGAATCTGAGCATCTCAGATGCAGACAATAACACCGTGCGTCACCGAAAATCTTCCCGAACACACGTGAAGTCTAGGTCTTCTGAGGATGACGACCCGTGGCTGGACACGCCTCACGATAGAGAGTTCTCAAGTCGACCACTTGACCCTCGTTCCCTCAAACCCACAGTAGTGTACTGGATCTCTCCTCATGCTTTGCTCAGCAAAAAAATCACAATCCTTGACTTGACGAAAGACATGGAAGTGCCATATACAGGCATGACAGCCGAATACAAAGCCGAGATCAAAAGGACCATGAAGGATCATTCCTTCGCGCCGGTACTTACCTGCCACCGCCGTACCTGGCTAGGTCTCAAGTACGAAACCACCGACGACCAGAGCGCACATGTTGCACATTGGTCGCATGCCTGGTCGTCGTTCGGCGAATCAGTCCTCACATTTCCAGACGACTCAGCTCATTCATCCCATGCTATCACCTTGAGTAACAAGCGCTGGGGACTGCGCACTGAATCGTTCGTTTACAACTCACAGCCGTACGTCTGGCAAATGGACAGCTTGTGGCACTCGACGAACATGACGCTCTATCGGATCACAGGGAGTGGTGAGCAGCAGATCAAGACGGAAGTAGCCAAGTACGCGCAGAAGTGGTGGGGTAGTTTTGTAACCGGTGGGACGGTGGTGGTAGACGGTACCGAGATTGATGGCGCTGTGGCCTGTTTGACGCTTGTCGTGGTGTTGAAGAAGAAGCGGCAAAGGGCTGCAGAGAGACATGAAGGATGAGGGTCTAGGTTCAGAAGGATGGGCCAGGCTGTTCGAGTTTTTGAAGTTCGGCCAATTGACTCGACATGGTGAGGCTTGGCTGTGGCGTGGCTCTTCCTGGCAGGTGGGAGCCGGAGGGCACGTGCGCGCAACTAATACGGTAATACGGAGCGGTTTCCTGGCATTTCCAACGTCATAGTACGGGGTTGATGCTCAGATCGGATCCACGTCGGTGCCACGGTGCCACAATCTTATTGCTCCTTGACCCTTTACCCACCCAGATGGGTCTCAGTAATAAAGCTCGTGTTGAACGATGTATTGAGCAGTGTTGCAGCTAAGCGCGACGTGTACCAGCTCTGCAGACGGAAGCGGCCACTCACACAACGTCTACCCGCAGTTTCAGATTAACCACAAAGCCAGCGGTTGTTTGGTTCAAACGGCGGGCGGCTAGCTCGTAGGATAGCGCACCAGTCGACGCCAGTGACGCTGCCAAGCCCCCGACCGACCGCGCATCAGGGAATGCAAGGCTTGAAACACGTCGACACCCTAGTCACCTGTGAATCAATAATGATAGCACTTCGCGCCTTCTCTTCGTTGTGTTGATTCACTGCCTCTTTGCTATCTACTACCCTACTAATATTGTTTCCTTTCTATTACAACCGCAAACGGTAGCGCCTCCTCGCTACTCTTCTTCCATGGCAACGAGAGGTTAAGACAGGGGTTCCGATTCGCAGCTTTACCACATACGCGACCCTCCACGACCACGACCACGACCACTCTGAGCCATGTCCGAAGTCTCGACGTCCTCGACGTCCTCGACGACCGCAACGTCGACGACCGACGCCGGCGGCGCGCAGCTAAGGTCAAACCAGAGCATCGAGAATTTCGCCGCGTCGCTGTCAACTGCAGCTATCATTTTCGGCGTTCAGATTGGTTTCTTCTTGGTCCTCAGTGGCAATTGGAAGCTTCACAAGGGAACGGGCAAGAAGAAGCCTGCCGATGGCGACCAGGAAGACAAAGCGGCCGCGCGACAGAGTCTGTTCCACAAAATCTACTACTACAAGACCGCCTTTGTACCCGTCGCAAAGCGTATCGCAGCCCCCACGACCGCTATCGAGTCCTTTCGAAATGTCTTTACGATTAGCGACAAAGAACTCATCCGTATTGCCGGCGTCGATGGCTACCTTTTCCTCCAATACCTGCAGCTCCTGCTACGCATATTCATCCCTATGGCTATCATCATCCTACCTATCCTGCTACCGATAAATCGCAAGGGCGACGAGCCCGGAGTCTCTGGTTTAGACTCGTTCGCTTGGCCCAATGTAGCCTTTGCAGACAAGAGGCATCGCTTATGGGCACACTGTATCATCGCTGTAGGCGTCATATGCTGGGCGTGCTTCAATTTCTACTTGGCGCTCAGGCAGTTTGTACGCCTTAGGCAGACTGTCCTCACCAGACCAGAACATCGTATTCGAGCATCTGCCACCACCATTTTGGTGCAAAGCATTCCTCAGAAATGGCTTACCGCCCCAGCTCTCGATGCCCTCTACGACGTCTTTCCCGGTGGTATCAAGGATATCTGGATAAACCGCAACTATGACGACCTAATGGATAAAGTCAACGATCGAACCAAGATTGCAAGGACCCTCGAATCTGCCGAAACAAATCTTATAATAGCGTGCACCAAGAAGCACAGGAAGATGGAGGAAAAGGCAGCGAAGGAGGCTGGAAAGAAAAAGTCCAGAAAAGAGAAGAAGCACGACATAGCTATGGAGAATCACGCGATCAATCAGGAGACTCACGAGCAAGGTGTGGATGCTGGTAACCCCCACGAGATCGAGCAACAACTCCAAAAGGTTCTCGAGCAGTCCCCTTCGTCGTCTTCCTCTTCCTCACGGTCAACCTCACCCGATCGGAAGCGCGGCATAGTGCCAATGCAATTTTTGGGAGAAGGCATGCACGCCGTCGGTGAAGGTTTCCGTGATGTCGGCCATGGTGTCGATCGTTTCAACAAAAAGGTCTACGGTGGAATGCGCGGTGTGTTTGGCGGAAAACCCCGCCAGGCTGGCCAGGCACAGACACAAGAGCAAGCACAGGCGAGCCTCGACGGTGCCGACGAAGTTCCAGGATCATCGCCAACCTCTGCCGACTTTCACCACAGGGGGGCTAGTACTGACACGCATACGCCTTTGGCCAGCAAGGAAACTTATGCCTCTGATGGCACCATCACCGAGCCGAACTCTCCCCAGACAGATCTGAAAGCGCCTGCAGCTACAGCCGAGCCCGAGAAGAAACCTATTACGCCTGGATGGAAGCACCCTTTCAATAAGCTAAAGGCCGTATACGTTGGTCAGGGTGATTTTATAAGCCCTAAGCCATTCGAGAAGCCAGGAGAAGAGCTGCCACTAGAGCTCAAGGACCCTAGTAAAATCAAGTATGATCTCACAGGACTGTACGACGAGTCCATGGAAGAGGATGGCGAGGATGCTCTCTGGAGAAAGTACCTTAGGCCAAAGGACAGAGAAACGATGCGACTACCGATCTTCAGTTGGTCTTGGTGGCCGGCCTTGCCGTTGATCGGCAAGAAGGTTGATACCATCTATCATTGCCGAAAAGAGCTCGCTCGGCTCAACGCTGAGATCGCGGACGATCAGGCTCACCCAGAACGCTTCCCGCTGATGAATTCTGCCTTTATCCAATTCAACCATCAGGTTGCGGCACACATGGCCTGTCAGTCATTGAGCCATCACATTCCAAGGCAAATGAACCCGAGAACTGTAGAGGTCAACCCCAATTACGTGCTCTGGGACAATTTGACTATGAAGTGGTGGGAGCGTTACTTGCGCATGTTTGGAATCATTCTGCTCATTGTAGGACTTATCATCTTCTGGGGTATCCCCGTCAGTTTTACAGGAGCTTTGTCCCAAATTGACAGTCTGACCAAGACCTTGCCATGGCTAGGCTTCATCAACAAGCTTCCCGACTGGGTAGTGAGTTTGATACAGGGTGTGTTGCCACCAGCTTTCTTGGCCATTCTCTTTGCTGTGCTGCCTCTGGTCCTGCGCTTCTGCGCTGGTCTTACCGGTACGACGACATCAGGCGAACGCGAATTGCTCGTCCAAAACTTCTATTTCGCCTTCGTCTTTGTCCAGTTGTTTCTGGTAGTATCGATCTCGACAGGTATCACCTCGACGATTGACAAACTGATCAACGATCCTCTTAGTGTCCCATTGACACTGGCGCAGAACCTCCCCAAGGCCGCTAACTACTTCTTCTCTTACATGATTCTGCAAGCTCTCAGTATCAGTTCTGGTACTTTGCTACAGATCGGTGCTGTCGTTGTCATCATATTCCTCCGCTTTCTCGACACAACGCCCCGAGAGAAGGTTTCAAGGGTGTTGCAAAGACCTGGTATCAATTGGGGAACTATGATCCCTGTTTACACCAATTTTGCCGCCATTGGTAAGTAAAAGTCCTTTGTGATAATGCACGTTAAAGCTAACAATGCGCAGGTCTCATCTATTCCGTCGTCGCTCCCTTGATCCTGATCATGATGTTGATCACTTTCTGCCTCTTCTGGTTCACATACCGCTACCAAATGATCTATGTCAGTTACGCTAAGGCCGAAACCAACGGTCTCATCTTCCCGAAAGCTGTCAACCAGCTGTTCACCGGGTTGTATTTCCTCGAGCTTTGTATGGTTGGCTTGTTCTTCCTACAAGAAGACGATAAAGGAAACCAATCTTGTTTCCCTCAGGGTATTATCATGATTATCATGGGCATCTTTACTGTCCTCTTCCAAGTCGTACTGAACAGGGCGTTCGGGCCTCTTTTCACATACCTGCCAATCACATTCGAAGATGAAGCGGTCCTTCGAGACGAGGAGTGGCAGCGAGCACAGGCCAGCAAATGGGAACGCGATGACGAGCATCAATCTCTCACTGCTCAACAAGATGCAGCGCAGACGGCCGAAGCGCGCGAGCAAGCACACCTGGACGAGCAAAACCGCATTGAGGAAAGGAAACAACGCGAATCATCCTATGGTCCAGGATCTTATGAGCTGAGCAATTTGGACGGTAACATGCAATCTGCTGGCCATGGGCAATCACCTCGACCCGGCAACCGCGGTCGCAACACCAGTTGGGCAGATCGCTCCCGCCGTAGCTCTAACTCACGCTCACAATCCCACCACAAGCAGCACCACAAGCGCAAGGATCCTCTAGATATGATTACCAGTACACTCAAGAAAGGTCTCGACGATGTTGCAAAACCCATCCGCGATGTTGAAGCACAGGTCCTGCCCGCTGGCAATCTTTTCGATGAAGTAGACGACGAGCTCGCTGACATCGAGCCTGAGGCTCGCCAAAAGCTTATCAAACGCTCCTTCCAGCATCCGGCGACACGCGCTATCCAGCCCGCCGTCTGGATTCCGCATGACGACCTGGGTGTCGCTAAGGACGAGATTCAGAGGACTAGTGCATTCACGAAGCGTGTATGGATCACTAGTGTGAATGCAAGGCTAGACGCAGGCGGCAGCGTCATTTACAGGGGACTGCCGCCAGACCGGGATCCCTTCGAGAATATTGAGGTTTAAGCAGGTTGTTTCGTTGCCCGCTCTGGCTCACGTATAGGGCCAGCACCCGTGATGCCATCGACCGGATGCAACATGAGGCCAGTTGGTTTGTTTTCTCTTATTACCTTTTGTATTCGCCTTTATGGCATTTTCAAGTACGTTCGCATAGCGTGGAGTTTAAGAGTTAGGGGCCCTTGGTAGCATTATATTTAGAACTACCCATACCATATGCATGACTAGAAGAACATGCCGTCTAGCGTAGCCCCAATATCATTCGCAGCCCCCGTATCGAGGAGGTTTCCAAGCTCAAAGTCTTCGAAAAGAGAGTCTCCGAAGAGAGAGTCTTCGTCACAGCCCTCCTCCTCTTGTCCATGCTCTTGAGACGAGCTGACGATTACAGCAGCACTCTCATCCACACGAACCTCCTCCGGTCGGTCCTCGGCGACGGCTCCGGCAACCCGATCATCTTCATCGTGCATTTGTACTCGTCCAGAAGGCTCCACCTCAGCACTCTCATCGACAACGTCACTGTCATCAGCGGCGAGCCATGTTTGCGGAGCTGCTTCAGACGACCCATCCTCCTCCTCTCCAACGACATCCTCACACAAGCCAGCATACAGTGCTGCTTCCAACGCCCCATCATCCTCCGCTTCATCGATGGCGTGCTCAGGAGTCGGTTCTTGAACCACAGGGCTCTTCCGAGGCCTCCCACGTTTCTTCTTCTCCTTCACCACAGCCACGTCCTCTGCAGCCCTGACCTTTGGAGGTCTCCCCCTCTTCTTCGGAGCAGGGTTAGGCTCCTCTTGAACCCTTTGCTTCCTCTTTTGGCCAGCAAGCGAAGTTGAGGTTTGCTGGCCATCCAGCTTCGCCCACCTCTCCTGCTTTGCTTCCTGTACTCTTACATTCTCCTCATTCCACACCTCTAGTTGTGCTGCCCTCGAGGCCTTGCTCCTCTTACCCTTGGTAGTGGTAACAGCCTGGTGGAGATTGCTCAAATTCTCTTCATCCCTCCTATCTTGCAATTTGGCTTTGCAAGTTCTCTCCATCTCAGCGCAAATGACCTCAGTTTCTTCTTCCAACTTCTCGCGCTCTTCTTCGCTCTTGGCCTCTTTCAGCTTCGATGTTAACGAAAGGCGCAAATAGTATATGGTCGAGAAATCCAGAGAGAGTTTGGAGGCTCGAAGGATATCTTCATAAGCCGCTTCGTTCGAGGGCCAAAACAAGCTGCAGTACTCACGCTGCTGTTTTATGTTCATGAACATGAAGCTGCGGAAAAGGCGGAAGGCGCATGGCTCATAGCTTTCTCTGATGGTCAACTGGAGGTGTTTGACTCGTTCGCCGAGGTGGCAGGGTGCCTCGGGGACAGAGGGGGCCTCTAGTGAGGAGGGTGTATCCGCAGGGGTGAGGAGACCTGTGTCTTGGGCGGCCGAGACGGGGACAACAGGGCATGCTGGTGCTAGTGTGGGTGCTCGCACCTCTTCTTCGTCATCTCTGGTGAGATCAAAATACTGTTCTTCCTGCTGAGCAGGCGGCGCGGCGGTACTCGCAACATTCTGAGCCGCCCAAGGACCCTGCACCGGTGCCGTGAAGGCATTCTGGCTATACTGACCTCCATAGGTCTGAGCCTGGGGAAAATATTGTAGCTGGTGGGGGGAGGCACCAGTAGGAAAGCAGTTAGTAGCAGCGACGCCAGGAGCATACACGGGTTGTGGCCTACCCGGAGTGTGATATTGCGGCTGCTGGTTGGCGAATACACCGACAGGGAAGCCACTGAAAGCAGCGACGCCAGAAGAGAATGTGGGCTGTGACCTACCCAGGTTGTGAAGTTGTTGCTGGTGGGGGAAGGCACCAGGAGGAAAGCAATTAGTAGCAGCGACGCCGGGAGAAGGAAAGAAAGGCTGTTGTTGGAACGCAGCCGGAGAAGGGTAACTACCGTAAAATCCGAAGCTGGTTTGAATGGGTAACTGCGGTATACTTATGAGCTGCGGACGAGCAGAAAGCTGAGATATTCTTGCTCGTTCTTGGTCGGTAGGTAACCTTAGGCCGCCGATGTTGATTCGTTGTACCATGTCGCTCTGTGTTGCGAAAGTGTTGGTTGACATCTTGGTGAAAGTGGAGGGGATTTGTCGTTGTGTGGGTGAACGATGTTGGAATAGAATATCTAGGATGAGAAATGGGTAGTCAAAAATACTTCCAAAACTTGTGTCGATGACTAGAATGTGATCTGAACTGAAAAGAAAAGAAGAAAGACACAGATTGAGCAGAAGTTTTATACAGAGCGACGAGAAGATTGGGACCGTGGAACACTGTAAATCTGGTTCATCTGAGTAAATTGATCTCATGAAAAATGTTATGGATGGGTAATCAAAACTAGAAATCAGCCATACAATCGTGTTGAGGTCAGCGGAGACCATGGAGACTATCCATTGAACTGTGGTACTCTTCGCCTATACCAGATTTATGGCTGTCCAGAAAACGTGACCGCAATGTCAGACCAATCGAATCGAAAAGTCTCGTCCTAGTCAGCATCGCAGAAATGTGACTCCATTGGATTGCTCGAGTAGTGGATCCACTATGCCAGCCGCTTGTGACGAGGCCAGAGCCCATGGTAATGCCAGAAGCCCCTAGAGTCCAACTTCCTGCCCAAGGTATGCACATCACGTGGCAGAGCGCGAATTCCCTCTTCCTCCATGAGTTCTCCCACCCATTTGCCATATTCCTGACGTGTCTCCGCCTCCTCTTTAGTCATGGACGATTCGACCATAGCGCTGAAGCTCATGATGAGATCGTACCAGTCGTAGACGCGCAGGTCAGCAACAATCCATCGCTTCCCCGGGGTAAACTTCCGATGAGTTGCAATAATGGCGCGCGCAACATCCTCACCGTGGATGAAATGCACGGCTCCTCGCTTCCGCACATCGTCTTTCGACTGAACTATGCGAGGGAGCCACCTAGCGGGCACGCGTTCGCCTCCGTATAGGCCACATAGGTTTAGCACACAACCGTGAAGCGAGAGTAATTCGTCTTCCGCGATCGCTCGCTTGTCTTCTTTGTCATACGGCGCATGATCATCGCTCCAGTCATCGGGTAACTTATTGAAGATGCCTGTAGAGCCTAGCTGCACCCAGTTGTTTTTTGCGCCGTGAACGGAGCGGTAAAGGCCGACGATGGTCTTCGACTGCGTATGTCCCACCAGCGGGAACGTGATGATCACGGTTTGCGCCGCGGGAAGGCGCTTATATGGTTCCGCATCGCCGGAACTGGGGTCGAACTTGAATGGTATCGTGTTATCTCTTCCAGTAGTCGTGGTTGCGGCATAGCTTATGTCGGTGTCCTCTAGTTCAGGTATCAAAAAATTGGACGTCCATCCAGCGCCCAGAATCAGAAGGTCCACCTCTTTCATTTGCTCGCGTAGCATTTTCAGTTGTGCAGTGTGGGTGATTGGTAGCACAGACCTTGCGCCGTACTCAGAGAGCCTGTTGTGTGTAATCTTATATTGGGTGAAAGATCAATCCATGGGTGACAGAAGGTGTGAGCCGCGGCTGGTATAGCTCCATGAAGTCGTGACGTCTCCGCACGTACCAAATTAGCTTGCATTCAGCACGAGCCATCCGTTCAGCGTAAACCTTCACGTGTGAATCTTAGCTAATAGGCAAACGGGATTTTCACTGGATAGAAGCTTGATGATCAAACATTCTGAGGCTGCAAGAGCCCCATAGTGTACATCGAAGCGAGTAATACATCTGTTCTAGCATGATAGAAGAAACGGCCACCACTTATCAAGTAGTGTAGGACTCAGAGAAAGTGGAGTTGACATTTCCACCAGCTGTCTCACGTGTATTCAGATGACGTTCTTCCTAAATAGGTAAATTGTAATGGCGTTGATTGCAGCAACTGTATTTCCAATCGAAATTCTGATCGAGTCCTCGCTGACGTCATCAATGCGTGACGCTTCACGTGCAGTCGCGTTAGACCCATGAAATCGATAGGCGCTCATTGGCTGTTTGCTGAGTCGCGTCTTCGTCATCGTCATTACTATGCGCTGCGCATCAGCTCGCGGAGCTCCGTATCAGAGTCTATCACAAGGACCTCTCGCCATTCACACAGTTTTCTATCGTTAGATTGACCTTCCAATGCGGACTTCACGAGTGTCTCGCGACACGTCCCGTATCGTCGCCGCAAGCCGCACCCAACGAGCGCTACGCCAGACCCGAAGCGCGACCAATGCGCAGACCCCTATCAAACGAGAGACAGGTAGCGACGAGAATGCTAGGGCAAGTTCAGAGCTGAGCTCGGTACCAGCAGACTCAGCCTCCGATGGAGAGGCGCGACGAGTGCCTATGAAGAGGAAAAGGGGTCAAGATACTCCTATCGTCGTGAAGCAGGAGGTAGAGGAAACAACGATCGCTGGAATCGCATCGCCGAAGAAAAGCGAAAAGGTCAAAAAAGCCCGACGCGCGCCTGCGAAGAAGATTAAGGGCAACGATGGGTCTGTGAAGATGGAGCCGCCACCCAATTGGGAGGAGATATACACCCTGACGAGAGAAATGCGGAATGAGAATGTCGCGCCGGTAGACACTATGGGTTGCGAGAGCCTGGCGGAGAAGAACAGGTCTCCTCGAGATCGACGGTTTCAGACACTTATAGCCTTGATGTTGAGTAGTCAGACGAAAGACACCGTCACAGCGCCCGTCATGCGAGGCATGCAGGAGAAAATGCCTGGGGTGGGTTAATTCCAAAGGCGACTGCTTTCCACGGCTAACATAACCAGGGTTTCAATCTTGAATCTGTCCTCGCACTAGAGCCGCCTGCGCTCAACGCTTTCATCAACAAAGTGGGTTTCCACAACCTCAAGACCAAGTACATCAAGCAAACTGCGGAGATTCTACGGGACAAGTGGAATAGCGATATTCCAGACACAATCGAGGGACTTGTGTCACTACCTGGTGTCGGGCCTAAGATGGGATACCTCACTTTGAGTGCAGCTTGGGGCCGGCATGAAGGTATTGGAGTCGACGTCCACGTCCACCGCATTACCAACTTATGGGGCTGGCATAAGACTCAGAATCCAGAACAAACACGTGCCGCTCTGGAGTCATGGCTGCCAAAAGACAAATGGCATGATATAAACAATCTGCTTGTGGGCTTTGGACAGACTATATGCTTACCTGTGGGCAGAAAGTGTGGTGACTGCAAGTTGGCAGATAGAGGCCTATGTCCCTCAGCAGTGGTAGCTAAGAAGACGAAAGTGAAGAAGGAAGAAGCCGTTGTGAAAGTCGAGGCACCCAATGGCGACGAAGAGGCAGCAGTGAAGGAAGAGACGGTGGTTGCTGATGTTGGTGAGATCAAAGCTGAAGATGTGGAGGGTGCGATAGACATAGAGGATATTGGGCAACCGCCACGCAAAAGGGCACAGAGGAAGAAGTAGTAAGTAGTCATAATACTGTATATACCATCATTGAATCTTGGATCTCTAACGTCTAACATGTTAAATCAGAAATATGACTAGGCATATTCGAACACAGTCTCATGTTTTATCGCGTCAACTTGGTATTCCGACAGCGGAAGGCGGACCCTGCCGTCATGCAGACCGCATCGCGCCTTCCAGTCTTCACCAGACAACAGAATATCACCGAGCTTCCATCGCCATCTCCTGCATGTACTCATCAAGACTGATCTGAAATCACTACTCACTGTCCTACTTTCGCGTCACGATCGACGTCCGATTGACTGCGTTTCACTCAAGTGCTGCCTGATCCAGCACGTGCAGTCACTGGTGCCTTGCGGCCTCATCAGTGGCACCTTCTCCACACACGCTTATTTGGACCCATGAATAGCCTAACCAGACCCCTAATCACAGGCTTCTCAAATTAAAAACCCAAGAGTTCGGCACTTACCAATACGTGAACACAACATCGCAGCACCTGCAACATGGAAGTCGCCCGCGACGAAGCTCAAGGCTCAGCAAACGCTAGGGTGCCTTCCACCACAGTGATCACCATGGACATGACACCTCAAGCAGAGCTGAGCATTACGCCTGCTGGAAGCCAGTTTTCACAAGACGGTCAACGCGCTACATCGGAACCAACCAAGGCAAGGATTCCATACAAAATCAGGCTTCTACTCGCCAACTCGCGCATGCTACTGCTGGGGTTGTTCTTCATGTACCTCAGCTCCGCGATACTCTCCCTCGCCACCGGATTCTTCGGCATCGATAACTTCATAACACCTCGAATTAACCGAGTGGTAGACGAATTCAATGTGCAGTCAGCCACCATGCACAAAGAGCAAATATTGTACGGTCGCTTGGATAGACTTCTCTCTAGCCAGCTGAGCCGTGGCTTCATGGAGACTCACGAAGACTGTCTCATTCGCGGTCTGAAGAAGGTCAACGATGAATCCTTCGGGCTTGGCTTTCAGGACCCTCATATGCGTGCACGGATCATGTACTGGACAATGGATAATTGTGGTAGACTTCAGTACACGCCACAGGTGGTGATACATGATGCAACCCCACAACAAGCTGTGCTCAGGTCCTGGGCAAATGTACGATATCGCTCCCGTCGTATACTCGGGGAAGCACTAGAGGTCGTGAGACTGAAGACCCGTTCGATCTGGAATCGCTTCTTCGGCGGTATCTACCTCATAAATGGCTCCACCTCCACCCCCACTGTACATATTTCTAACGGTACGGATACTGGCGATACGTCCTCGTCAACCCGATCCCTTTCCAAAGTGCCATTTGGATTCGCCCTGCACTGCGAGTCCTCCCAGCCATGTCGCCTTGTTTACCTGCCCGTATCCTCGGATGAAACGTTCGCTTTGTCGGGTCGCGCAAAGGCCATTGCGAAACTTGAATGCCGGCTTAGGAAATTGGCAGCCTTGAAGGCCAATCTTGAAAACTGTCTATCGTTTACACGGTACTTGGCGAAAGTTCTGACCTTCGTGAGCTTAGCTCCCTTAGGGATCGAAATGGCGGCCCTGGTCGGTGTGGCTTCGTACATGGCCGCTACCAAGAAAGTCGCTAGGAAGAAAGCCGCAACTGAGCTCACTCAATTCCTCGGCTTAACAAATGCAAGAGACAAGTACACAATCAAGACCATCGGCTTCGGTCTTGCTCTGACCTTGGTTGATCGCCTATACATCAAGTACTCAGAGCACCTCGGATGCAAAGTATCGGTGCTTGTTTTTGGTCTCTTCTCTTTATTTTCGGGCTTCAGCATGCTTCTGCGGTTCTTCATTGCACCCAACTCATGGCTTCCGGACATCTTTCAATTCTGCAGAATGGTCAAGGAGCTCTATCTGATCACGCGAGGCTGCGAACTACCTGACGGAGAGGATTATCGTTCAGAGCTTTCTTCCGCGGCTGTCATGAACACTGAGGCTCCCGAACCCAAGATCACTGAATGTCGACCTACAGGGACAGAAATGCAGTCTGATTCATCTAACCACCATCGAAGGAATCAATCCTTCAAATCGCACCGTCGTCCAGTATCTCCCATCACATCACTTACGGAGGATTTCAAGACTCATGAAAAGATGCTCCAAGAAGAGCTGAAGGAGGTGACGAGGCTGCAAGTCATGAAATATGACGTGGAGTCTGATTATGGTAGTGACATCGATACTGAGTCTGACTCCGAGCCTGGTACTGAAGACAGCGGTTTCGTCGACCTGGCTGGTGGCGTTACCCCCCAACTTACGGACGCAGAATCCGGCTGGTCTGTGGTGGATGTGTAGGAATACTACGGCCATGTGGTTTGGAATGTCATACGAACATTCCATCATCGCATACAATTTAAAACACATCCGGGCGCGATTAGGCACGTTAGCAGGAAACATACTCAGTGTCTGCATGGTGTATGTACAAGGGCACACTATCACCTACGTGCCAGCAGTATGGCTTGTGTACCACGTTCGTTGTCTGCTAGTAATCTCGGATCAATACGTATAATTGACCGTATGCTCTCCCATCCCCGTCTGTGAATGCGTTGCTTGAAGAGATCACTCTTTGCTTTACCAGGGGCTGGGCGGTCTTGAAAGTTGCTACAATCCACACCCATGCAGAGTTTTAAACCTGCGTATTCGGGAGAACATAGTAAACAGCCTACAAACTTCATAACAAGTTCAGACTACAGCGTAGCTAATAGGTATCTTGTGAGAGTTGCTGTGATCTACACCTTTGATGGAAACTTGCCTAATTGGGACTATCGGTATGCCCACAGGGTAGAGGGGCAGCATGTGGGATGTAGAAAGTTGCTGCAATCTATGGCCTTTCTTCAATTACCTGTTTGGGAAGGTTCTCGATGTGAGACGACATGGAAGGAAGGCGGAAGCAGAACTTTGCTGATACGCTAGTCTGACGAACCTGGGGAGCCGCACAATATGAACCATACCACCAAGCAAACATGAGTCAAAAGAGTTACATTAGAAATACACTACCACCCACAAGATCTAACGTCCAAGCACATAGCACCTCGCAACTAATCCAAAAACGCTCCTAAACTCCAGCGCTTTTCAAATGTCATCCTAGCAGTTCCACCACATCATCTATTTCTTCCCATTCCCATTTCCATTTCCGTTACCCACACCCAAGCATTTTCCCGCGTCTTCCAGTTCGCCAAACACTCTCTTCTCAAGCTCACTTAACGCATCCTCACCCTGGCCCTTCCTGCTGCTCAGCATCTCCAACTCCCGCTCATCGATCGCTACAATGCGTTCACGCAGCGCGCTCTTACGGTTCAACCAGCTCTCGACATCTTCCTTGATGTTCTCCTTATCCCAGTCTAGGAGTGCGACGTCGTTTGCCTGAATACCCAGTTTAGGGCCTTGCTTGCGGACGTTTTCCAGAATACTGGATATGAGCGACAAAGAGTGCACTTCCGAAGCGACGGCAAGCGTAATCTTCTGGGTAGCCGAGGTGCGGGACGAGGGATTTGAATTTATGCTTAGAGCCGAGCGGGCGAGTTGTTCTGGGAACTGGTTCAAGAAAGATGAGATTTCCGCTGCAATGGGCGGGCCGACTGAAAGCAAAAGGTTGAGGCAGAGCGGTAGGATGCCTTTTGTCCAGATACTGTACATGCGTGATGGATTGTCGAAAGGACCCATGCCGTTGACGCGACGGTAGTAGTTCATGATGTTTGCGGTGTTGAGTTGACTGAGTATGCCTTCTACAGCCATGGTTTCTGCCAAAGCCTGGATGCTTGACAGGGAGAGCAGAAACAGTACGCTGAGTTCACCGTAGATGGGGTCGTCGATGCCATTGTGGGATATCGTTAGACGGTCAGCCCATGAGAAGAGGCTGGTGGCGTAGCGCACGGTGTTGCTGTTGGCGAAGAGGAGAGCTGCCTGTTGTTGCCACTTTGACATCTCTGGTATCGCAATGATGCGTTGGAGGAGTGCAGTGAGAAGGGCAAAGTCCGATGGCGAGACGGATGTAGGTTCAGCGTGAAGTTGGTTGGCAAGGCTGCGGAAGCCCTTTGCAACCGTGTCGGAAAGAATCTCAAGGAGCTGGGTTGAGATGGGCTCGGCGTATTTGTTGTGGCTTGTAGGCATAGTGCCCCGGAAGGAAGAGCGGAAGGATGCGTCATCGGAAGTATCTGTATCTTCGATAAGATGGAAGTGAAGGGCAAGGTAGAGGATTCGTAGCAAGGATCGGTAGTAGTGCACCGCGTCGGTCGAGAATACGTTCTCGAAGTCAGGCGTGGAGGTACGAATCGCGTTCCACACTGGAGCGAGTAATTGACGTGCCTCATTCGTTCGTACCTTTGCCTCAACCAGCTTCTTCAACAGTGCAAAGGCCAGATCTGCTCGCAGAACCATGAGCTGGCCAAACAATGCTTCCGGGAGATTCGATTGTTCGTTGGCGACCATGCACTTGTGGATGACGCCAACGAGTACCTTGACTATACGCTCGTCCTTGGCTACGACTTGGCTCAACTCCAGAGCCAGCAGCTTCCAGCCTTGAAGTAGTAGAACCTGAGATTCAACCAGGCCGAGGTTGTAGTTGGCTTTCTCAACTTCAGCTGCGAAACCAGTGCCTTCTCTGGGACCTGTCCACTTGCTATTGAATCCCAAAAGCCGCTGGGCAAGGTCGATGTCGTAGAAGAATGCCCGCCCGAAGGTCTCTGGGTACAGTGTGGTTCGCTTGATGTTGCCTAGCGTGACACCAGGGTATTGTTTCTCCAGGTTTTGCTTAAGATAACCATGCAGGGAAGTACTGTAGGACGGTAGATCCAAAGCAGTGTCTTCCAAGTACGTCAGGCTTGGCACAACATCTTTGAGCACGGTGATATCGCCCACTTGCCGTGAGTGGTGCAGGTACATGGCGATGACTTCGCAGGCTAACGATGCGAACCTGTTTTGGAATGAGCGTTCGAGGGTCTCGTTGTTGTTGCTCATCTTCGGTTGCTTGGGCTGCTTTGCCATCCACTTCATGAAAGCGAGCAGTTTCTGGATCAGATCTTTGCGTTGTCGGAGGTCACCCATTGCCCATGACCAATTGTTTTGCGCTGACGAGACAAACTCGAGCATAGCGGTGTATAAAGGCCATGAAAGGCCACCCGCTTCTTGGTCTGGTAGAGCCATGCTTGAGAGTGCGTCGAGCGCTCGCGTAAGTAGGGCTTTGTTCCTTGAATCGTGAGTCGCGTCTTTCTTGGAACGAATGGACTCGCGAGGCGTGCTACCAGTAAGCAGATATAAGGAGAACCACTGCTGTTTGCATGTTACTACGGCTGAAAGCAAGTTCCAGACGTTGGTCTGAATATCCACTATTTGTAAAGGCTCATCGAGCTGCGAGAGTACGCTCAAGAAGTTCTTCGCAGTCCGTGGTCCGAGATGACCGAGTAGTGAGGGCGGTTCTTGCTGCTCAATCTGTTTCCGTACATACTGCTTAAGGTCTCCGTCTGTCATCGTTGAGTCATCTTGTCCGGCGACACGGACGGCACCACGAACAAGAGCTTCCAACAGCAGCACGACCTGCGACTTCCATTTGTCACTGGTTGCGTACAGTCGTGCCAGTAATGGCGTAGCTTTAAAGAGTTGTTGCTCCAAGTGTGTCCAGGGTTTGTTCAAGAGTACGGCAACCCGGACAAGGATGTCAGCGAAAGCCAGAGTAGTCTGCGTCTGTAGCATCCACAATGCACTCGAAGTCGTGAGCAACGTGGTGTCGCTGGGACTGACCCCAGTGATCAGGGAGGTCATCAGCGGGTTTGTCGGAAGATCTGCGCCAGCCTGTGTAAGGTATAGCTGCGTGATGTACTCGGCGATAGGCGCGATGGATTTGGCGAGCTTAGCGGATAGTTTCGGTTCGTCGTCTACGCTGTACGCGAGGTTTAATATCGTCGTGAAAACTTCGCAGATGGCGATGTTGATCTCGGGCCGATGGTTGGGATGAGAATATTTCCAGTTCAACGAGTTCTCGTATATGCTAGCAAGGGTTCGACCGAATGTAAAGAGTATTGTGCTCATGATCTTATCCGAGGTTCCGCTTTCTGAAGGAGCAGCAGCATTGAAGCGGCTGAGTGCTCTCGTTGGGACTTTGCGCGAGACTGATCGCTCGACTGCATCTTTAACGAGACCCTTGTAGAGTCGGATACAGCCAATAAGGAAGTCATATCGTCCTAGAACCATTTCAGTGCCAATGAGGATAGTCGCTAAGCTGCCATTTCCGTCGCCTTCGAGCAATCTACTCCTGGCGAGCCAGGGCCATACTCTGTGTGGAGAAACAATAATCAAAGCCTCTAAGAAGTGAGTGCAGTTGACCAACAGCTCTAAACACGCCTCGTTGCTTGGCTCCTGGCAGAGGTGCAGGAGCTCCTCCTCGAAGATGGCGAGCACGAGATTGACGGTATCCTGGCTGCCCTCAGCACCGATGCCAATCGCCTCCAGGAGCTCAGTCGAACAAACGCCCTCAGAAGCATGTAGAGAAGAATGCATCAAATCAGCGAAGAGTCCGATGATCTCGATGACACTTTCGCGAGAGGCAGGCTGCTGCGTGGCAGTCTCAACCTTGGTGCTCCCTACAGGGTATGTGGAGAGAAGTTCGACTAAGTATGACAACGTAGAGTGCTGATGATGCCAAACCGCCACGTATGGGGAAGCATTGTCATCAACGATGATTCCTTCTGTCCCGGCAGGTATTCCAGATAGTCCATCAGACTGTGTCGAAGTGCCAGAGGTCAGCAATCGACGTTGTCCACGGAAGCTCGAAGATACTCCAGACGAGAAAAGCGGAAGGTTGCCCGTGAGTTCGACCCAGTTGGCGTTCTCCTCCTCGCGCGTCAACGCATAGTCCCTAAACCCATCTGGAAGTTGTTGCATAAGTCGATTGTGGTTTCCAAGCTTTTCGATGAATGTAGGCAAGCCGTTCTGCATCGTCTTGTCGCCACGGGTCAATGCGCTACAGAACTTCAGGAAAGGTGTCATCTCGTAGGGGTAGCGTAGCCGAGCTTCATTGAGCAGCAGTGGTCGAAGGACATATTCATCTTCCAGGAAATACGCAACAATCGGGTCAGCATGGCGAGATATGTCGCCGTTCTCCCATCTGCGGAAAGAGTTGTCGCCAGTCAGAATTGTGTATGTCGTTACTATCAAGTCCGGGCTGTACGCGACAATGTCACTACCAACAGCAGCGCGAATAAGCTGAAGAAATAGCAGACGAATCCTGTCTTGTGATATCTGATCAATCGGTGTTCCGAATGCAGGCAAACTGGTTTGGACCAACTGGTTGACAATAGCCAAGACACCCACTGCTGAGCTGACGTTAGCAAGCTCCTCGTAAGGCATTTTGCCATCGAAGAGCTCATGGGTTTCGAGTCTGGCAACGACCAAAGCAGCCTCCTCAAGCGGGGAAGTTTGAGGTTCTGGGTTTCCGGTGTTATTTGACGATTCAAGCAGACGATCACGCTCTTGTTCCTCGTAACTCGCACGACTTGTGAGCTTCCAGGTAAGGATTGCCCAGGCAAATGTCGGTGGTGTAGCTGGGCTAGCACCCAGCAGCTTGGCTTCTCCGAATATGGTAGTGATGCTCTCTACAACAGCAGTGTTGAGAATGTAGGATGAGGAGGCCCATGTATTGCAGTCGCCGGACTCAAGATCGTCCATGATTTTGTCTACCTTCAAGATAGTCAAAGACATAAGGGAAGTCAGCAGTTGTATGACTGGAATGAGAGGTTCCTGGCGAGCTGTGACTGCAGGAAACTCGCGGAAAAAGCCGCGGAAGCTGAAGGCCTTGAGCCAGTCTTCGATAGTAGCCGCAGGAAGGAAGTCCTTGGCAACCAAATCTGCGTGCACCAGGGCGAGATGCAGGATGTGCAGCATCTCTGTGGTTTGCGCAACGACCCATTTCTCCGAGGCAGCTTCCAGTATAGAATCGTCGACGTTCCAGCCATAACCGGTGTCCAGGGAGTCACACCTCTTGGAGAATGCTTTCAGGCACTCGTCTAGCGCCTTTCCACCTGTAGGTCCATCTTGTGCCGCTGCAATGGCCTGCCCAAGCTCTTCAATCCAACCGGCACCAATGCTAAGGTAGTCGTTACCGTAGATGGTCTGGCTACGCAAGTTTGATGCGCAACCCCATGAAACGAGAAGCTGGCTTATTCGGATGATGGAAGCGCATGTAGAATGGTAGACGTCGAGAATGTGGAGGCGACGCTGGTCCTTTGCGTCGAGATGCGCCGTCTTGGAGGCGAGCGGTGAGGCTAGGATGGATGAGTTCGGGACGAAAGTCGAGGCTCCTAGGTTTCCCATTCCAGCGGCTTCCTGCACGCTGAGGGCCTCCTCTTCGGTGAGTCCACTCAACAGTTGTGCAGTCGGCCTGCCCTGCCACTCTTGGACAACCAATTGCAGCGCTGCATATTCTGATATTTGCGCCTCTTTGGCCAGCCACAGACTGTCTTCCTTTATTTCTTCTACATTGTAGTGCTCGCTCTGGGGCGGTGTGATCTTGATGGGCGCTGTGTTGGTCTCGAACTTGCTCTTCTCTTGCGACGACGGGTCGGCGAAGGGCTTCCATGGGTGGCTGAGGATATCTTTGTTATCGGTGGAGGTGAGGAAGGCGCGTAGGGCTTCGCTTTTAGACGCGGTTTCGGGGTCGCAGAGGGCGCGATATGCGATATCCCAGGTTCTAGTACTGTCAGCCAGTTTCTTGCGTTGAATGCAGGTAAACATACACAAGCTGCTGCTCGCCTTTGAGGCACTTGCCCAGGTCGAACTCGGGGGATTGGATGGGGGCCATGGTTGCGCTGCGGTGCGCGAGTAGAGTGTCAGCTAACCAAAGGCCATGAAGGTGCTGGATGGGCGTGGGGTGGTGTTGCCGAATGTTTGGCGTGAATGTCTACGAAAGTCGCGAAAGCCAAAGCTCACGCGAAAGTCGAGCTAGTACGTGCAGGGATCATCACAAGGGCTCTTTCTTTGCGGACACTTCAGAACACGACATCGCATGCTTCTCGCTACAAGACACATCTGTGCAAGACCCATTCCATCGCTGTTGCATCTCCGTCTTGTGAGATTTGCATCTCGTGGTCTTGCACCTGAGGTTGCAGTACTCGCCCCAGCCAAGTGCAGTCCCAATATCCTACTAGCAGCTGGATATGTAGAGAAAACGACTCTTCCTGAATACCAAGAGCATGAGCATGTCTTTTCGTATGCAAAGTATTGCCCGGTCGCCCATATTGATGCGTCCACGTCCATGTACCGTCTGTCGCACTAAGCCTCGATCCATGCCACCTCCGTGTTAACTCCGCATCCTCAATATCTGAATAGTGCATCATTGAGTCACCCCGCTACCCTGGTACCTAGACATTCGTTCCTTTTCTACGTTCCTGTCACCAAGTCCACACACGTTTCTCGGCGCGGGCTCCGTTCATCGGCATCTAATATACTCACGACTGCCTCGCCGTCAAAGGACCGGCAATCTTCCTGTCATTTTACCGCCGCAAAGTTACCCAGACGAAGCTATATAGCAGCCACCGGACTCCAAAGGCGCCATTCGCGCAAGAAACCACCCACCATGCCTGCCCTCGCATTGATTGACCATTCGCCCAACAACCCCACCCCCTCTCCACCAATACCGACCGCTTCCAACGTTATACTCATTGACAACTACGACTCCTTCACCTGGAACGTGTATCAATACCTCGTCTTCGAAGGCGCGACCGTGACTGTATACCGAAACGATGAGATCACTGTCGAAGAGTTGATCGCAAAGAATCCTACCCAGCTGGTAATCAGTCCCGGACCGGGACATCCAGAGCGCGATGCAGGCATTAGCAATGCGGCTATCAAGCACTATAGCGGCAAGATTCCAATCTTCGGCGTGTGCATGGGAGAGTGAGTCGTCCTGATTGTTTGTGTCATACGGCATATCACCGCAAGCATTGTTGCAGCTCTCTTTGTAGGGCGGGAAGAGGAATTGAAGGTGTATGAGCGCACAATAGGCGGGGCAGTGCTAACGCGGCGCAGACAGTGCATCTTCTATAGCTACGGCGGTACGGTAGACGTGACAGGCCAGGTCTTGCACGGAAAAACATCGCCTCTCAAACACGACGGCAAAGGCGTCTTTGCAGGCGTCTCGCAGAATGTCCCCGTCACACGCTATCATTCGCTCGCTGGCACCCACGGAACGCTCCCTGACTGCCTCGAGGTCACCGCTACGATACCCGCGAACGAAGACGCCGAAGTGAAGGAAGTCATTATGGGTGTGCGACACAAGGAATACGTTATGGAGGGTGTGCAGTTTCACCCAGAGAGTATCTTGACCGAAGATGGTCGCCTCATGGTGAGGAACTTCCTCAAGATGCAAGGAGGTACCTGGGCCGAGAACGAGCGGTTACAGAAGGAGGCACATGCTCAGGCAGTCGGAGCTGCTGCTAACGGTACAAATGGCGCAAAGAAGGACAAGCAGACATCCATACTGGAGAAGATCTACGACCACCGTAGGGCCTCTGTCGCGGAACAGAAGAAGATCCCATCCCAACGGCCTAGCGACCTACAAGCTTCGTACGACCTTAACCTAGCACCTCCTCAGATCAACTTCCCAGAGCGTCTCAGGCAATCTCCGTTCCGACTATCGCTCATGGCTGAGATCAAGCGCGCATCGCCCTCCAAAGGCATAATCTCCTTGTCTGCGTGCGCTCCTGCCCAAGCAAGGCTTTACGCAAAGGCCGGCGCAAGCACCATCTCCGTCCTCACGGAGCCGGAGTGGTTCAAGGGAAGCATCGACGACCTCAAAGCAGTTCGTCAAAGTTTGGAAGGCATGCCAAACCGTCCTGCTGTCCTGCGCAAGGAATTCATCTTCGAGGAGTATCAGATCTTGGAAGCTAGACTCGCAGGTGCCGATACTGTATTGCTCATCGTCAAGATGCTTGACGAGGCAGTGCTGAAGAAGCTCTACGACTACTCCAGATCACTTGGAATGGAGCCCCTAGTCGAGGTCCAAAACGCAGAAGAAACGGAGATCGCCGTCAAGCTGGGCGCGCAAGTCATCGGTGTGAACAATCGCAATCTTGTCAATTTCGAGGTCGACATGGAGACCACTAATCGACTAATCAACATGGTTCCAAAAGAGACAATTTTGTGTGCGCTCAGCGGTATCGCTGGACCCAAAGATGTCGAACCATACATCAAGAGCGGAGTCGGTGCAGTCTTGGTGGGTGAAGCGTTGATGCGCGCATCTGACACTGCTCAGTTCATTGCTGAGCTCTTGGGTGGCTCATCTACAAAGAAGGCGCAAACAGCCTCAAGCCCGATGGTAAAGATCTGCGGAACTCGGAGTGCAGAGGCCGCAAAGGCTGCAGTCGAGGCAGGAGCTGATCTCATCGGCATGATACTGGCGCCAGGAACCAAGCGAACAGTGACAGCGGAGACAGCACTTGCCATCTCGGAAATGGTACACAAGACTAAAAAGCCGATTGTCTCAAAGTCGGGGCTGCTTGCTGATTCAAAGGCTGCGTCTGATTTCTTTGAGCACGGCGCATCGCGGTTGGTATCAAACGACAGTCGTGCGCTTCTTGTAGGAGTTTTCCGAAACCAATCACTGGAATATGTGCTCGAGCAGCAGCGATTGCTCAGCCTAGACGTTGTACAATTTCATGGTCAAGAGCCACTAGAGTGGGCAAAGCTGGTTCCTGTACCTGTTCTGCGAGCTTTTAACCCGCAAAACCTTGGAATCGGCTCAAGAGGTTATCACGCTCTACCACTCCTGGATGCAGGCTCTGGAGGTTCAGGCCAGCAACTGGATCTCTCCGACGTCAAAGCGGTGTTCGCAAAAGACGATGGGATCAAGGTCATATTAGCAGGTGGGCTGAACCCTGACAACGTACAGTCTATGCTCGCTGGACTCGACGAGTACCGGGATCGCGTTCACGCTGTGGATGTCAGCAGCGGTGTCGAAGAAGACGGACAGCAAAGTCTAGACAAGATACGCGCCTTCATAAAGGCAGCTAAGAACCAGCAATAGGCATCAGAATGAATGTCTAAAATACTACTTCTAAAACGGGAGCTGGAATTCATCAAATACAACGCACTTTGTTCACAGCCTCATGGTATCTCCTTGAATGATTTACGTTCTTCTTTAGGTCTTCTCTTCATCTAAGAATCCCATGTTACGGGAAGGATGGGCTGCGTCTCTAGAGACAGCGGTCTGCAAAGGCGCCGCGATCAGTGCCTCTTACCTCGCGAAGACAGCCGCATGGCCCGAGCAAACGCTATATCACATAGACTGCTGCGTGTCACCAAAAGGTAAGATCAGCCCGCCTCGCGCCAGTTCTTGAACCCCGATCCGGATATCACAAAACCTTTTTCTCGTTCGCCATCGAGTTTACATACGAATACTCCTACGTCCCACATCAGCGACGATACCAGAATGGGTATTCTAGACAAGCTAACTATTGCCCTTGTTGGCACACTCCCTCACGATGCTAAGCAGATGAGAAGCTGGATCGAGCGAAACGGCGGTAAATACTCTGCTAAGATCACCAAGAGCGTCACCCACCTCATCGCCAGCAAAGAAGCATACAAGCAGCCCGCCGATGCTGTTCAACAAGCCACCGACTTAGGCATCCATGTAGTCAGCTATGACTGGTTCGACGACTCTCTCCAGGGGAGGAGGAAGCTGAGTGCTAAGAAATATACCTGGACGGTGTTGACGAAAGAGAGGAGAAAGAAGAAAGAGCTCAAAAGGCTGGGTACCTTGTCAGATGGCAGTAAGTTCAGGAAAGGATGCGAGAAGATCAAGGAGTTAACTGGATCAGGTACGTCAAAGAAATCTGCTGTTGTTAAGCCCAGGAAGAGCAAGAGTTTCTTTTTCTCTACCTCTTCTTTGGTGGTCCCACCAACTCCTTTCGTATCTGCAAAAGAGGATCTCTTGCGTAGGAGGGCAGAACGGGAGAGTGCTCCAATCGAAACTATCAATGACTTCACAAGCCCAGCCAACCGATCTCCGAGCTCTTCCGTTCCAAACCCCAAGCCTATTTGTTCATCCCTCAAGAAAGTACCACAAGCTAAAATTTCTCATTGGAAAGAGGACTATCACTACTACCAAGACGTCACGGGCTTTGAGTACAAGATCGTCCTTGTACGTGGCGGCGAGTCTTCAATGGCGAACTACCACATCGGACTCTTGGAGAGTCACACGAAGCCGCATGTGTACTGGGCACTTGTGCAGTACAAGCCTGCCAAAGTTCCACCAGTGAACGACGACGGTTCACACCAACACGTCCAGCATCCTGAAGCCACCCGCCTCCTCTCTCTCGTCACCAAACCTACACCAGTCCCAGAACTCCCTTACAACGGCGAACTATGCCCACGGAACAGCGATTTCGCAACTGCCTCCCGCTCTTTCCGTCACGCGTTCCGTGACCTCACCCTCCTCTCTTGGGAAGAGCGTTTCGACACTAACAAAACCCTGCAAAAGGCGCGCGCCCAACACCTTAACATCGAACCTTTTTGGTACGGAAAACCTAAAATGGGCATGCCGATGGGAATGCTACCGCAAGCGATGGGTTTGTTGACTGGGGAAGTAAGTGGTTTAGAAGTCCGTGGCGATATTGATGATGGGTATGTCCGTGGTGCTTCAAACCTACCGTCCATCAGCGCTCCCCTAACCACGTATGGTATTATCGGTGGCTCTATTCACCATGACGCCGAAGAGTTGCGGAAACACGAGGTGGCTCGTATGCAAAAGATCAAGGACAGGGAGGAAGTCGAGAGGAGATCGAGGGGCCAACCTAGAGGAATGGGCGTCAACCATAACAGGCCTATGTTCAATGGAGCGATGGGTAGGCCGACGGTTGATGCATATGGTCAGCGTATCAATTATGGCAGCAATGGAGATTATACGAAGTATACGGTACCGATGCCGGTAGGTGGTGGAGGGAGTAATAGGGGATTTGTGGCACCGGAGTTTGCGCATTTGTTAGGTGGTGGAAGGAGGAGGGCGTATACCCCGTTTCCAAGTGAGAGAGATGGTTGAATTGGGTGATGGGCGACAGGAGGTGATGCCTAGATTGGTGGATAGGTTTTAGTTTTTCTGTGTGTCTAGCATCCTGCGATCTCTTACACTGGCTATGGTGGTTGAAAGGATTCTGGAAAGACATTAGGGTCAGGGGCGTTGGGCGGTGATCGGCCATGTTTGGCCTTCAACATCCAGTATAATATTTAGCGTGAGTCGCAGTTCTGACATGAGTGCCTTCTGATTGATGGGACCCCATTGCGCATGTTGGTGACTCGCATCATGGTGCTGAGATGACTTGACGGCAGAAAGTGGACTAGACTGACCGCGAGGTATGTATAGGCCTTGTCCCCAATTCTGATTTCGCTAACTTCGCAGGCGAGTAGCTGTATTAAACAGATGGTGTACGAACGACTCAAAGCCTGGATGAAAGGGCAAGCAAACGGCGAACTACC
>Ga0058698_10000137_pt1 | contig 41491 bp, 52 predicted proteins | sample AgamicAsSfe_FD_67288 | JGI IMG/M metagenome (GOLD analysis project Ga0058698, IMG submission 67288) | Agave microbial communities from Guanajuato, Mexico - As.Sf.e | ecosystem: Host-associated > Plants > Phyllosphere > Phylloplane/Leaf | place: Guanajuato, Mexico | collected 2012-05-30
GTGGGGGAGGGATGAGTAGAAGGTTAGAGGGGAGGGAAAGGCCGGATGAATAGTGTCACGAGGGCAGGCTCTTACATTGGCAAGAAGGTGGGGGAAGGCGCGCATGGAAGATTGCGTGGAAATATTTGTAAGGAGACACGGCTTCGAGCGCACTGGACGGACTGGGGATGGGGCATGAATGACCCCACATGCCAGAGAGGTGTACGCCTGAGAGCTATCCTGCACGGAATCCTTGGTCAACGATACCAAACTTCAGAGAAGGCAACGAAGGACTTTCAGAAAACTGTGAGCAGCCATTGCAAGTGCGAGGCGGCTCGCGAGCCCGGGGGTGGACATGTACATCGCCCAAGATAATTCATATGAGTTGGCACATGATTTTCCTGCGTTGAGAAGAACACCGTCAGTCTTAGCTCCAAAGGGTTCGAGCACATCTGCGAAGATGCCATGGAGGGATCTGATAGGCATAGGATGCAGTAACGTATATCGTTAAGGTAATGATACACCCTCCTACGCCACGCTTTTCTCTTCTCCGCTCAGTGAAGATATCACCATCCTCCTTTCCCAAGCATCATTCTGTGATGGTGACGAAGTATCCGGTCTGCCTCCAGTACACTTAACCCTCCTCCTGGTCGGCATCACCTTCCCACCTTCCATACCATGCCATACCAGCATTGTTCGGTGATGCTGGCGAGCTGTCCTCTCTTTCTGTGGCACGCACTACCTCTCTCCTGCGCCGCAAACCATGACTCTTGAAGTACCCTGGAAGCGTTATCCTGTGATGCTGTTATATAGGGACGATTCCATGCGACTGCCTCGAGAGCACCTTCCATCCCGGGTATAGAGCTTTCTTGGGTACGGGCGATGTGAGCAGGATGCTGACCTGCAGGTGCATTCCCCATGGCGACTCCAAACTCCTCATGGCACTCTTCAGCGCCGATCTAGATGGAAGGGGAAGGATGTGAATGTAATGCGCTTATATGCTACAGTACTGTGTCATGTGATGTATCGATTGCTTGAGTGTTACAACCCTGACGGACAAAGATGTGTGCGAGCTCTCTGCAATAGTACAACATACAACATACCCTAGTACATCTGCAGGGCCTCTCTTCCCCTCCTAATCCTCCTCATCATGCACCTCCTCCTTATAACTCACCTTCCCCGCCTTCTTCGCCCTCGCGCTACTCCTCCCTCCCGCCGTCTTTTTACCTGTCGCACCGGCAAGTTCCTTGCCAGCCTGCTCCATCCTCTCCTCGATTTCCGAATCAGACATCTCACTAACAGACAACTCAGCCTCTTCTTCCGACACACTCGCCTCTTTCTTGACCTTTGTCTTCTTCGCCGCCGGTTGCGCCTTTGCCCGTGGGGCTTTGGCTCTCGGTGCTGGTGCCGACGCCGCTGCATCTCCATTCGCACCGTCGATGGGCAGATCAGCTGCGGCGCGCTTCGCCTTCTTAGCAGCCGCAGATGTGCTCGCTGCACCGGGCTTCTTCGCCGACGACGGCGCAGAGTCGGTGCCAGCTACACTACCCTCCTCATCTTTGACGCTGGCATCGCCATCCGTGCCGGCATCCTCCTCTTTCTTGACAGTAGCCTTGCCCTTCTTCGCTGGCGTGCTCGTCTCACCCGGCTCCTTCTTTTTGACCACGCGCTTCACGGGCCTTAGCCACTCTTCCATGCCCGGCGGCCAATAGACGCGACCATCTGGCCCACCCATGCCGAGTTCTTCGTCCGGTACGACACGTTGCGCTGGCTCAGCTTCGAGTAAAGCTTGTGAATCGGCCATTTCCTCGTCTTCATCCTCCTCTTTGACAGCCTTCTTCTTCTTTTTCGGCGCCGCTTTCTTGGCACGTACAGGTCGAATAGGCTTGTTGTCGTCTTCGCGGACATGCGGGATGATATCGTTGAACGTGTTGAACCCTGGCAGCTTGAACGTGCGCATGAGCTCGAAGACAGCCTGCTCCTTGTCCTTGGCCTCGATCATCAAGTCCATGTCCGGGGCGCAAGGCGGCAGACTCCACACGCGGGGATTGTGCTTGCGCCGCTGGCTGCCCGTGATAGCTTTAGGCGTGGGCTCGCTGTAGTGCATCTTCTGTGTGATTTGCTTCGCGTCCCATACCGCTTTGATGGCGGGGTACAGAACCATAATTTCTTTGGAGCCTTCATGGATTTGGGTCGAATCGAAAATGATGTTGTGGTGGTGAAAATCAAGGACGAGAGGAATGCCGAGTTCTTGGCAGATTGGAAGGATGTCGTGGACGCTCCAGGACATGTCGTCGTTTTCGAGGACGAGGCGGTTCTTGACACTTTGAGAAAGCTTGGCGTAGTTCTCACGAAAGCGGTCGAGCGTTGCGGGCTTGCCGCCGTGGTCGGGAAAGGCGCCTCCCATGTGCAGGACCATGACAGCGTCGCGGTCTTGCTGTGGTGGGAGTTTGAGGAGGGAGAGGAACTCGTCGTGGATTTCAAGGTCGGCGAAAGCAGCATCAATGACGGGTTGGCGCGGCGATCCAAGTTGTGTGAATTGACCTGGGTGGGTAGTGACGCGGTGACCAAGCTCGGCAATGACTTTACCAACTTCTGCAAGAGCTTCGGTGGCGAATGGAGCAAGCTTGTAGCCATATTCCTTGTGAGATGCAAAAGGGAAAGCTTCAGAGGACAGGCGGAAGAATTTGATATTATATCTGTCGTTCCAGCGAATCATCTTGATCATGTCTTTACAGTTTGCCAGAGCTAATGCTTCGATGTGCTGCTGGCCAAGTCTGACATCTGCGGGCTTGTCTTTGTCCGGTCGGTTCTTGATGGGGTGATGCGGCTGAGCGGGATCTTTCAGTGGATGGCGGTGCTCAAGAATCTGCGCAATACGGGTGGTACGTGATTGAAATATGGGTGGATTGGAGTTGCGAAGATACGTGTTTAGGCAAGCATATCCTAATCGACCCTTCCACGGCAGTGGAAGGTAGTCACTATTTATAGGTGGAGGACGAGATAATGCTTGAGTGATCTCTTCTGGGTCTGCATCATCGTCGAAATCATCTTCATCCGGGTCACTGCGATTCTCTTCATCGTTCTTCTTCTTTCCTTTTCCTGCAGCGGCTGCCTGTGTCGCCATTGCTGCAACAGCAAAGTCCCTCTTGCTCTCCGTCGTTTTGGGGTCTATCGGTGCTTTCGCCTTCGCAGGCTGACGCTTCTTTTTCTCGGGTTTTGGCTCTGGGACATCGGACAACGGAGAAGAATGATCTTCCTGCTCGTCCTTGATGCGATGAACAGTTGGTAACACACTATCGTCCATGTCACTGTCGTCAGGAGATGCTCTGACATCTGCTGGCGCATCGTATATTTCCTTATTGCTCTGAGGGTCGAGAGCTGCTGAAGCTATGCGACGCGATGCTGGTCTCTTGGCCTGAATGTCTGCAGAGGAGTCGCCGTTCTCGGCGCGCTTTCTTTTGGGAGGCATGCTGGGAAGCGAACGTAGTGTAGTGAAACTGCGACCTGGGATGATGAAGCTAGGATGAGTGAATGCTCGTGATGTCGTGACAACGCTCAATGGAAGGAGCCTCAGCATGAAGAGGTCAAGGTGTTTTACTGCGATAATAATGTAGTGGTCGCGCAAAAATCATTGAAAGCCATGAAGACGGGAAGGCGGGCGATCACGAGATTAACTTCGCAGATCCGATCTGAATGCGTCATCGTACATTAGGAATATTTGTATTGCAGATCACGTGACTGTCTCAGGTCAGTCTCACTTTCATGGACAGCAACAGGAGTTACCCCGAATCATGCTTTGTTTCACAGTCTGCCTACTGTAATGCTGTGTCAGTCCTTGCTTGCTACGCGCAGCAGTACTTCGGCATGCGTAGAGTTGCCAAATCGCCGTGTGCATGCAGGGTACTCTTCAGTTCAATAGGTAACGAGATATTCACACAGTACGCGCCTTGTGATGGCTTTGGCGACACAACCACGCGCCTCGCTGGGAGTTGGCCGCGAGGCATCGTTGCATGGCAGCAAGAGCCAGGTCGAGGAATGCAGGAGCAAAGACTGCAACAGGTACATTCCTTGCGCATCAATGCACAATGCGATCTGGACAATGCTGTCTCACGTCCCCACCCACATTCATACGTGACACTGTGCATGTTTCACGCCACGCAGCCCGAGCGCTTATAAGCCCGTTCGCGCCCAGGGCAATTCCTGCTTTCCTTGTCCAACCTCTTCCTTACCTACCTCACGTCTATAAATCATTCCTCTTACCTGCCTCTCTATCCTCGAAACTCAGCTGGTCGGCTAGCTGCATCTGCGTACGTTTATCGTCGTCACCTCCCCTGTGTCCTCGCTCCCCTGCACACTGCAGCACTCCCATCTGCCACACTCCTGACTCACAATCCCATCCTCTCCCGTCAACCTCATATCCCAGCACACACTTCCCTCTATCACCACACACAAACTAGCACTATGGTATTTAGGTCGATCCTTGCCTTTGGCAGCCTCCTCGCCTTCGTGGCTCCGTCCTCTGCTCACATGCAGATGGCCTACCCATACCCGATCAACAGCCAGCACGACCCTCAAACACCAGACAACCTCAAGGACTACTCCTACACCTCACCTCTCAGCGCAGATGGCTCCAACTATCCCTGCAAAGGCTACCAAAAGACGACTCCCTTTCGCAGCACCGCTACTTTCAGTGCTGGAAGCCAGTACAACATGACCCTCATGGGTTCTGCTACTCACGGTGGAGGATCATGCCAGATCAGTCTGTCTTACGACAATGGCGCAACCTTCAAGGTCATTCAAAGCTTCATTGGTGGCTGTCCTCTGACTCCTCAACTGAACTTCACTATACCCAGTTTTGCACCCGCTGGACAAGCACTTCTTTCCTGGAGCTGGTTGAACTATGAAGGCAATCGCGAATTCTACAACAATTGTGCAAATATCATTGTTGCTGCATCATCATCAAGCTCAAAACGCCAGCTCAACAGTGCAAAATTCCGTCGTCAAGCTTCGACTTCCGGCTCCATGGACGACTTGCCTTACATCTACAGAGCAAACCTGGCCAGCCAGACCGACTATCAGACACCAGAGAACAGCAATACTGTGTATCCCGACCCTGGCCCAGCAGTCGAGTACAGTGACGATATGTCATCCTCAAGTCCACCCGCCGCAGGTGGCAACGACGGCCCGACATCTACCAGCGGCGTCAGTGGCTCCTCGGACAGTGGCAGCAATGATCCTTCTAGCAGTGATGCTTCCAGCAGCCAAAGTGACGCTGCAATGACCATGACCATCGCTGCCGCTTCCCCTACGACTTCGTCATGCACGAGCACCACCACAAGCTACAGCACCTACACCGTTATCGTCTCCGGCACAAGCACCTATTCAGCGACATATTCGGCAACAATTACATCATCATCCACATTCAGCCCGACCTCAACCACAATCCTTTCTGCCCCAAGCACCACCGACAGCGGAAGCGACACCACCACCTCCATCACCATCGCCACCGCACTCACAACGTCTGCTGCCACAGTCACTGCTGCCTCCACCGCCGTACCCACCGCGACTGCTTCCGCCTCGGGCAACTCAGGCACCTTCTCCACCGCCAACGACGGCGCCTGCCCGGATGGCGCAATGGGCACACTCAAGTGCACAGGCGGAGGTCAGGGCTTCGCGATGTGCAATTGGGGCCAGTGGGTCGACATGGGAAGCGTCGCCGCTGGCACGGAATGTACTGGCCGAGATGGCTCAGCCCAAATCGTGGCTGCTGACTCTCCCGATTCGGGCTATGGCTCTGGGTCAACTTCAACTTCTTCGAGTGCACCTGCGAGCGGAGGATATGGTGACTCCAGCTCAGGCGGCTACTCTGACTCGAGCTCTGGCTCTGGTTCAGACACCGAGAGCGAGTCGGCGACACCGGGCAGCTGTGACGGCGCGGCTATGGGCTCGATCAAGTGTCTGTCGAGCCAGGATTGGGCGATGTGCAATTGGGGCACTTGGGTGGACATGGGAAGTGTGGCTGCTGGCATGCAGTGTCAGGGTGCTGATGGCAGTGCTGCTTTGGTGTCAGAATAAACGCACAAGGTGACAACATGAGACAAAGGGATAATGGAATGCAGGACCAACTGGTGGCGGAGGGACGCGCAAAGGTTACATGGAAGCGAAGCAAAGCATAGAGATGGCGTTTGGGATTGTAACATACTAACCTACAGGAAATACAACAACAAGTTAGAGTGGATCGGAGGATGGGGCAAGACGGACAGATCAATGTAGATAGATACTTCGGAGGCAGACCGCGAATCCAGACTGTCACTTCCCAACCCAAATTCTTCCACCTTGCTTGTGCTTATGCTTGATGTTATTCGCCCAAGCCGGGTATGCCAGATTAGCCAACCATTTCTGTGACCACATTCGGGCTAAAGTGAGATAGTGCACCATCAATAGTCATCTTGGTCCTCATTCCCATAGACACGCACTCACCACTAGCCATCTGCTTCCACAACATCGATCGCAGTACATCTAACCCTGCTCCTTCCCACCTTTCCGTCCCGGAATGTCCTTCTATCCGAAGTCCAGAGTCTCATCACACATTTCTACCACTACTGGAGTTACAACAGTACGACAGCATGCCGAGATCCCCGAGACCTTCGAGGACTACCAAAAACGCGAGCAAGCGGCATTCGTGCTGAGTCGTACTGATCACTTGATATGGCATGCTAATGCTCGGAATGAGGTATGTGTATGTATACTTATGATCGGGGAGCTATTATTGAATGTGTGGTATACCTCTGTGACAAAGTCATCGTGAAGAAGGATTGATGACTCTTTATGCCGGTGAGGGGGGACCTGGATAGGGTAGGAGAAACCCTGCTCCTGCCTGCTAAGTGATACGCTCCTCAAAAGCCGTGACTAGCCCTTGAAGGAGCGAAAGAGGCGTCTCGCGCCCTTCCTGACTCTGTCAGTTCACTTTCTGCCCCTCACGCCTTCTCTCGTCCTCAATGCCACAGTCCACTTCCTATCCTCCCTCCCATACCATTTTCATTTCGTATACCCGCCTTGCTTCGTGACTGCGCCTGGCAACGTCTGCCTCGATTCCACACTCTAAACCACATCCCCAGTCCATTCCCCAAACCCGCCTCCATTTCCTCAAACTCCTCACCGGCCTCTCCCCGACCTACCCACCCGCTCGCTATACCGAAGCCTCCCACGGCGAGCTCGCCCCAAGCCAGCGCTCCTCCTCGACTTCAGACAAGGCCAAACGAAAAGCAAAGGACAGAGTTTCCAGCGGCGGAACGAACGAGAACAGGCGTGTCAGCGGTGCTGGACCGAACGAGAACAGACGTGTCAGCGGTACTGCGAGCATGACATCACCGAAAGCAAATGCAAGTCCAGGAAGTGGATCGAAGTTGAGCGAGGAAGCGAAAGCGGAGAGCCAGGCGACTGCGAGGAGAGCGGAGAGGCAGAGGAGGAGGTTCGAGGAAATCGATGATGAGGAGTAAGCATGAGCTTGAATCGATTTTTCATGGCACTTTCCTGAGTCTCCGGAGCGCGTTGGTCAGGAGGGATATGATGCAAAGGAGGAGGATGACAGGAGGCATGGTGGAACGGTGAGGTGCAAGCAAAGGTCTGAGCAGAGTTTCTACGACACTTTTCCCGAGGCATCATGGGATACGACAATATGCCAGGAGCACTTGCCCGAAAGCGCACTTGTAGAGTCAGATTCAGGAAACTATCTCGCGTCTCACGGTACCATGAAAGGCCCTGGCTGTCGCCATAGGGTCTTACAGCGACTCGCGGAGTTTCTATGTCATATCTTGCTCACGTCACAGCATCAAGCCATCGGAGAAGGGGCAGCTGTGGATAAACAGGCACACTACGGCACCCTCTTTGAGCCGATTAGACAAGGCCAACATGCTAAAAGCTCTTGTATGCATGGACACTTACAATGTCAGGCCTGGCAAATTATTTAGAATTCTGCCATCTTGCAGACGGCCGTGACTGTCGCCGTAGGAGGAATTTGTATGCTTCTATGTCATTTCCGGCAGCACCAAGTTGTCTGGACAATGCGGCTGAGCAGGTATGTGTATACTGTAGCTTCGAATCCTCAGCTGCTGGTAGGTGTGGCTACCATCGTTGAGGTCTGTGACAGCATTCCCGGATATTCCTGTGCCATGTTTTTCGTATCGACAGCATTCAAGCGCTCGGAGGAAGAGGACACGCGGCAGTAAGATATCCTACGGCATTATCTTCAGGGGCTCTCCAGACAAACATCTAAGATTACATATCATACCACTGGAAGCTTTTTTACAGGTGAGTACATGCAGTATTAGGTTTAGAGAAGTTCTCCATAAGGAGCCCTGGCTGTCGCCGTCAGGGTCTGTGACCGTCATTGTTAGACCTTTCGTGTCAGGTCTTCCTCATGCAACAGCATAAAGATGCCTGGGTAGAGGAGTAACAAGATCTATAGATTTTGACGTTACTCTCCTCGAAGGCTCCCTGGTCACAAACATATGACTGTATGCCACGCGGCCATGGATTCATGCATGATGGACATTGATAGTGTCGATTTCGAAGAACTCGATCTAGGCTGCCGTAAAGATCGCCGCCAGAGTCTGTTCCGCAACTAATCTACCTTTTATGTTACTTCCTGCCCATCTGGACAAGGCCATGCAGGCGTATAGGCTTAGTAGACAATGTACGGTACTCTCTTCGGGCTTTACAGACCGGATCCTGCCATTAAATACCCTAATGATGGGAAACTATACATAAAGGGATACCTACAGTATTAGATACATGAAAGTCACTGTCGAGAGCCCTGGCTATCGCCATCAGCCTCTGTTCCGGCTATTCCAAGTCTTTCTGTGTCACGTCTTACAGGATTAACCCGTCTGGATGGCGGTCTTGAAGGCGTATAAGCTATGCAGACACTCTACGGCACTCTCTTGATACCTCTTAGACTGATGATAGACGACTACACGCCACATGAATGGAAGCTCATGCACGAAGGGAACAGTTGCAGGATTAGGTTCGAAAGAACTCGATTCTTATTGCCTTGGAATGCACCGTCAAGGTCTTATATGCCTACTTAGAGGTCTTCTATGTCATCGCCACCAGCAGATTCTCATCCAGACTACCGTTATCATCATCCATCCCACCTCTCCCTCTCCACCCGTGTCGCCCACCGTCCCCTCTCCAATGCCGCCGCCTACACTAGATCTACTCCTCCTCCACCTCGACTTTAGGACCTGGATACCACACTGATTAGCCTTTTCCTCAAGTCCGGACAGCTATGGCACTACTCACCCAGCTCCGGCAACACAGGCTGGTCTTCCTGCTTAACAGCAGGGCGGGCCCTCTTGCGAGGGGTGGCGGTCTTGGTCTTAGGTGAGACGGGGAGTTCGCCGTACCCCTCGTCCTCAGCACCAACGTCGTCATTGTCGGCGGCGACGGCCTTGGCCTTGCGCTTGACGGAGGCCTTCTTGGTGGTGGCTGTGGTGGCCTTGGTCGGGACAGAGGGAGTGCCATCGTCACCAGAGGTCGTCTTCTCGGCGTCGCGGACCTTCTTGAGAGAGGCAGAGATCATGGTGCGGAAGCTGTTGGCAGAGGCTGAGCCGAAGTCTTTGGCGGCGGCTTCCCAGTCGATCTGCTTGGAGTGTTAGTGGGGGCGACATGAATGAGGTCAGATGGAAGCAGAGGAGAGATGGGAATGAGGTCAGATGGAAGCAGAGGAGAGATGGCAGAGGGCAGAGTAAGTGAAGCTACTTGATGCGGAGAGAGACATTCATGATGACTGACCTTGGCGGCATCAGAATAGAGGTAGCAGCACGCAAAACGCTTGATGTCCTGGTCGTTGAGGAGCTTGAGAGCGGTGCTGTACTTGGACATGATTGCAAGAGAGTGCGAATGAGCTCGAAGCGCTGCCGTCGGAAGATGTGATATTGAAGGATGTGTTATTGCAGGTATGTTGTTGGAGGATGTGTTGTTGGAGGATGTGTTGTTGGAGGATGTGTTGTTGGAGGATGTGTTGTTGGAGGATGTCTTGGTAAAGGTTGTATTGAGGAGGGTGGTTATGAGAGTATAAGCAAAAGCAATTCGAGAGCGAGGCAGGGTGAAGACATTTGATGATAAAGGTGAAGGATGAAGGATGAAGAAAGAGTCAGAAAGGTGGGTGGGAGAGCTTGTAGCTTTATAAGCGTCACCAAACGGCCCTCGCTACTCACGATTCGTGCACGGAAGGGCAAGGATGGGATGCGCAAGCTCAGATTGCATTTGTTTCACTTTGCTTTCGCTTGATTGCCAGGTTATCTGTGAGCTTGACTACGTGCAAACAATTTAGAGGCTACAAACAAATTTGAGATTTCACATTGCAACTTGAGAACTACTTCCAGCTTGTCAAGTCTGAATCGATTGCTGCCTATCTCTCAGAAAATCTGTGGGCAGCGTGAAGTGCCACTTTCTCGGTGCCATGCACAAAGCGTACATATCCTGCCGACGATTCATCCTGAAATTCCCCTCATTGCCCAAGAACTGTTGAAAGTGCTAAAGTCTCTGTTAGTCTATGATGAGTGCCACTGCTGCTGTGTGTAAGCCATACCTCATTCTGTCCCTCATATCTCGGTCTTGACCTTGAGCGCCAGTTCCTCCGCCTGGGCCTTCGCCTTACCCTTTGGTGTCTCCGTGGCTGTCGCCGTGACATCACCACTCTCCTCTTCCTCGTCGTCTCCAGTGTCGTCCTTTGCCGCTTTGCGCTTGCGGCTGCGTGGGGCCGCAGTGGCTTTCGTGGGGGTGTCGCTGGCCAGGGGAGTGCCGACAGTCTCTATCTCAGGGAGGATAGTGGTGAGGTCGGCTTCCTTCTTGATCTTCGCGAAGGCTTGGCTGTGGAGGTGGTGTTAGTGAGGGATGACGTTCTGTATTGGCTGTGGCGCGTACCGTACGCTCTCTCTGGTGTAGGTCTTGTCAGGAGTGCTCATGGCCCTTGCGACAACATCCCAGTCCTATGAAGGTAGTGTCAGTGAGGTATCTCGCTTTGAATTGGCTGTGGCGCGTACCGTAGCTTGAGAACTGTTGAGGGAGACGACGATAAGGAGGAGGTGGTATTTGCGTTCAAGCGACCAGGCAGGCATGATGATAGATAGGTGCTGGTGTGGATGGAATGATTGTGGAGGGTATTGTATAAATTCAGTACAGGAGAAAAAGGCCAGATAGAAGTGATACACTCAGTCGATGATCAGGACCAAACAGATCTCAATCGAAGCCTGGTGACCGCGGATACAGATCATGTGAACGAAGTGAAATGAGGTGGCTAGTGTTGCGAGGGCCTACCGCTTTCACCCGCTTGACTCAAGGTCTCGCTCTTTAATTTCAATATCCTCCCAAACATCCTCCTTGCCATCATCAAAACCACATTGACAAACATACAATCAACCGTCTACCACCTGAGTAAGCTCCCAAACAATTCAAGCAAAGTTTGTATCAAACACTGACCTTGCTTCAACCAGCAAAGTCAACATGACAATCAACTGGAAGACTGAGGAAGCTGCGCACCGTCTGTTGGTCTGCATCATCGCCTCGAACGAGAAGGTTCGCAATGCTGTACTTCCTAGTCACATGAGCGTCACTAACGACACCTTGTCAATAGGTCGACGCTAACCGTGTTGCCGAGCTCTATGGTAATGGAGCGACCTACGATGCCGTCTCGTTCCAAATGCGCGGCCTGAAGAGGGAAGCAGCGCAGATGCGCAAGGAGGCTGACGAGAACACCACCACGTCGACTGGCAAGAAGCGCAAAGCCATCAGTCAGTATACTTTGCCTCAACTGCATCCTGCCAATGATTGTGTCTGATAAGCTCCGTTAGATGACGAAGAAGTTGGCGACAAACCAAAGCGTGTGACCAGGAAGTCCGTGGCTAAGGTCAAGGGCAAGAAAGCTGAGAAGGGTGCTGCTTCAGACGCTGAGGAGGAGAATGCCGTGACCAAGGAGGAGTCCGAGTGAAGAGTAGTGTTCTTGACGTGCTTGGAAATACCAAGGGAGCCTGATTGGGAGAGACCGGGTAGGAGACAAACATTGTTGTGCCAGATGGTGCAAGCAGTAGCATAGGATAATTCGAAGATTGGAAATGTGCCCAATATTCCACTGCTTGCCTTCTCTAAGCTTTGCAAGCAGCATCCCATAGCAGTCTATAATATGCTCGTTTTGCATGGTTTGCTTCGTTTGTGGCAATCAAGGGGGATTAGCCTGTTCCGAATCGGCTGCGTTGACTCAGTTCACTGCCTTTACTTTGCTCCAGCCACCTCATCGCTCCGCTTTTATCATCTGACCTCTCTGGCCCAGCACAGTTCTTATTATCACTATATCACGCAGCTTTGCTCCCATCTTGCTTCTACTACTTACCACTCTCCATCTAGTCTGAGTAGACGACATCAACCTCCCTTTCAACAACAATAACCAGACGATACACATCATCGCAACGCAATGCCTGTCAAGTGGACCCCCGAGAAGGACCAGATCGTAAGCCTTGAATTGTCCTGATGGTAATCTCATGCCAATGACTGTTCAGTTACTGCTCAAGATCATCAACTCTCATGATCTCAAGGTTGACGTGAACAAAGTGGTCGCTGCGTGGAGTAAGTTGGTGTCGACCTGTCTTGGGGTGAACGATCGCTTACTTGCTCGTCAGCCGAAGCTGATGGTGACACGCCAACCCCACGCGCGATCACCGAACATCTTGCAAGCCTCAAAAAGAAGGTCGGTGGAACGCCAGCCAAGCCCGTCATATCCCCCACCAAGCCAGCCTCTGCCAGCAAGGGTCGTACCAAGAGAGGTCCTTATAGTGAACCAGAGACGTTCCGTAAGAGGGCCAAACACCAGAAAGATGACAGCGATGTCGACATGGATATGAGCGACTTTGGTGGTCTTTCTGCCGAAAACATCATCAAGCAAGAGTCCCCAAGCCGTGAACGCTCGGCAAAGTCGAAGATCAAGAATTATGCGAAGCTGGCTGGCTTGGAGACGGATGACGAGGCGGCGGCCGACACAGGCAGTGACTTTGCTCAGGCTGATGGTGGCAACGGCGCCGACTAAAGTCTTGTCAATCCTCATGAGCAGACGCTAGCCACAGCTATCGATGGAACTGATGATGATGATGAATATGACATGGGCAATACGGGGAAACACGGAACAACAAGACATGAACATGGCTTGTATGGCATTGGGACAAGGAGACGTGCCATTGGACATGGACGTCGCAAAGCCAAGGCAGGCCTCTTGCTAATTGGTGCATTTCATAGTATAGGTATGAATGCAATCAATCATGGGCTTCAGTACTGGACGTGCGGCCTGCAAGGTCCCATACTCTGCCATTCGAGTGAAACTCTCGTCGTCGTAGGCGACAGTATATTCTGCATCATGAGCGTGGGATTGGCATGATGACGACGCTTTGTGCAACGAGGCCTCGTATGATGGATGATTGAGGCTAGCAGGTCCCTTGCTAGATAGATGACGGTCCTGTTCGATCGGTGCTTCGTACTTTTATGCCCATCGTTTTAAAGTGAGCTTCAGAATTAATTGAAGTGTTGGTCGTTGTCTACCCTCACCAGGAAAGTGCCCTTCCCTGGAAGCCCGATTTCCACGAGATTGGCGCTAAACATCATCACCACCAAGTCCAGCCACTTCACTTCACCCTTCTTCTGACACCTAGCACATTCCAATCTTCCCTAACCTCGCAATGGTATGTAGGCACCAATGGAGCGATCAGACTCTCTGCTGACTATCTACTAGGCTTCATCTGGGTATGTCACATCCGCTCAGCCCGCCGCTTCGCGCGATAGATGAACACCCCACACTCCTCACGCGCGCAAGATGTTTCTTCCTCATAGGCATGCACTAACGCCAACCCTCCCTCTGCAGTGTTTCCGTCAGCCCTGACTGCATCTCTGCCTTCAACGAGCTCAAGCTAGGCAAGAGCATCAAGTGGATCATCTACAAGATCTCCGACGACTGGAAGAGCATCGTAGTTGAGGAGACGTCAAAGGAGGGAAATTATGAAGCCTTCCGGGAGAAGCTAGTGAGCGCAAAGAGCAAGAGCAAGACAGGTCAGGAGGGCGTTGGGCCAAGATATGCTGTGTTCGACTTTGAGTACGATGTTGGTGAGGGCAAGAGGTATGATAAGGCTTGCAGGATGGCATCTGCAATTACGAGCTGACAGTTGCACAGGAACAAGATCACATTCATAGCATGGAGTCCCGACACTGCCTCCTTGATGGTAAGTGGCGCATGCGAGAGGTCACTGTATGGTATACTGATTGTTCTCTCTTTTAGCCCAAGATGATGTACTCTTCCTCCAAGGATGCGCTGAAGCGTTCACTCAACGGCATTGGCGCCGAAATTCAGGCAAACGACGAAGACGACATCGAGTACGACAGCATTGCTTCCCGCATCTCCAAGGGTCGTGCTTAGAACGAGCCCACCTACAATACAACAGAGGACAAAAGGCAGTTTGGACATGATGCGGTACACCATGGGGTTCTCTTTGGCTGAATAGACCTATACGCAGTAACGATCGAGACGTTTTCTGACTACATGTTCTCTGGCATAGGTTGTACAGTCGTTACTTCGTGGTCAGAGATTGACATTGGTACTGATCAGGATGTGCTCGGATGCCAGCTCTGCCTGAACCCTTGCATGACGTTGGTGGTCAGGCTGTCATTGTGCAGCTTCTGCGACACAAAGCTTTGCAATTCATCCCAGAACTCCTTCGTCTCCAGCACTGCTTCACCGTGACCCGCTTGTGCGCTCGACGCATCCTCATACACTGATGCCCGTCTGTCCGGACCTTGCTCTTCTGCTGTGGGTGCTGCAGAAGGTTCGGCGCTCCCTCCACTGGGCGCTTGTGTAGGCTGACCCATGAACATGACACCCATCTCCACCTCGGCACCTGGCGTAGCATCCTCACCCACGACCTCCTTGACAGTCTTCGAATCTGACACTGGCTTGCGTTCCCATAATATCTTGACCTTCTCTGTCGCATAACCTGCTTGTGCGGCACAAGCTGCCTTGACATCGTAGATGCTCGATTCCGGAGTTTGGTCCTTTACAACTACTGTGTTCGGGCCAGTTGCCGAAGCGCGCAGCGGCTTGAGTGTGATTGTAAGTGTGGCTGAGGATGTGCTGGTGGGCTTCACGGAGGTCGAGGATTGAGCACGCTTCGAATAGGGCTTGGGCATGCGAGGGAGGATATACTGTTGCTTCATGAGTTAAGCTGTATACAACCTGTGACGACACCATATGTATACCACTGATTGCGCAGGCAGGGTGCGGGGATCTGCGACATAGTCGCTGGAGTACTTGATGGGTCTGCTCTCGAGGAGCCCGAGGAAGGACTTTGCGTATTGGACTTCGGCCATGGTATCGGAAACTGTAGTAGTATGCTGGCGGGTCGAGGCGTAGACTCTAGAGCGGACTCTATCAGTAGGTGCTGGATGATGTAACGTCGTGGTGGTGTTTCAGCGCGTGTTTGAGAGAGAGTGCCGGCCGGGTAAACCCCGGAGCGCTCGACGTCTCGTCAATGTTACCAAGTTGACACCTCTAAACATATACGATAATCTTGCCCAAATCTGGCAGAGGGGTGTGTCCTTCTCCAGGAGACGGCATAGCATCGAAGCCGCTAATACAGCATAAAATCCCAGCCTCCTCAATTTCTAGCATCTTAGCAACACCCAGGACGTATAGACAGCTCGTGTGCTCTTTCTCAGACACAACTATATCAGATAGTGCAAGACGGCGCAACATTCGATACTGCGCTCTAGCCTGCGGGCACCTGCGGCAGCAAGATGGCGGAGCAGCCGCAGGGTACGGAGTACACTCTACAAGGTAATCAAGGCGCAACAATACCCACGGGAGCATGAAGTCGCGAAGCAAGCCCCGAATCAGCCATGGACAGTTTAGCTGATTGAGATTGTCTACAGGGGTGATGCGGTTCTTGCAGATGGAGTGGCACAGTCATGAGCGGGCGCGCAATGCTTGGGATATCGAGCGAGCCGAGATGAAGGCCAAGATTGCGAAGCAAGAAGGGGAGACTCGAAGTGCCAAAAAACTGAATGAATCCTTGGATCGCCAGATACGGATGCTCGAGAGGGTATTGAAAGCGGAACGTGCGAAGGCAAAAGCGCTAGTCTTGGGTGAACAGGAAAATGCTTCGATAGTAAAAGCGACCGATGCTCCACCAACGATGAATGGAAAAGGTACATCTGTCATACTGCTGGGTCGGCGATAGTGGTTCTGACGATGGCAGGTCCGAGCAAATTACAAGAGCTTCTTGATGTCACGCGAACCGACCCCACGATACCTCTCGACCCGGAACACGAGGTACGCAACGACAAGGCGAAACAGTTCAGCCAGAAGAGCGTAGAGGAATTGACATATCTGCTTTCTCCGCCATCGTTTCCACCGCCACCCGAGCCGTCCATGATCTCAAACTCAGCTTATCCTCCTCATGATCCCGTGGCTGTGGCACGGGATGCATATCTTGTACAACAACACCGACAACAACAGCAGATGAGCATGTCACAGCTACCAACTCTACCTAATCAACATCCACCCCCGGTGCGCATGGCTCCTGAGTATATGCCATCACCAAACTCGGCTGCATCGTATGCGCAAGAACATCTGAGTCTCGGGTCAAGTCAGGATGGTCAACATGTCCCCATTACGCTTGATCGTGACTCTGCATCAGTACAGCCTGCAGACGAAGTCGAGCAGATTTCATATACCGTCGATGCCTCAGACGAGCAGATCCGCCAACGAGATATAAGTAGTAATATCAAGCAATCCTCAGTAGTCAGAGATGAAGCCGATGACTGGAACTTTGACGACACTAGCCTCATCCCACAGCAAGTGGAACTATCACAAACAAGAAGACTAGATACAGATCCGTTTCCAAGTGCTAACAATGCCCCAATACGTTCGCCTCCGAGACCGCACAGACGGAAAAGCTCAGGAGCCATGGGAATGCTTCGTCGACGAAGTGACGGCAGTCATGAAGTGCGCGACACGAAACAGGAAGTGCCAACGTTCAAAGTAAAGTTTGCACTTCGAGGACATCTCGATGTCGTGCGATCGGTCATATTCACTGGTGGCGGAAGTCCTTCGGAGCCTGAAGTATGTACGACTGGTGATGATGGGTTGGTCAAAAGATGGATTATACCGTCAAGTTATGGCAATTTCCAGACAACTCAACAACAAAATGCACCATTAGATCTGGACATTCAGAGTTACTTTACTCATCGCGGCCACGAAGGCATAGTATCATGCCTTGCGGCAAGTCCGCCATCGGCATCCTTTTCGACTGGCGGTCGAGCTTTAGGTGATGGGTGGGTATTCTCAGGAGGCCAAGATGCAACAATATTAGTATGGGAGAGGGGGCGGGTTGACCCCAAAGCACGGCTAGAAGGTCATACAGATGCTATTTGGGCGCTGTGTGTACTACCAGTCCCAGCTGTTGCTATATTTGGGCAGAATCCAAACATTCCGAGCGGCGATCGAATTCTACTCATCTCCGGAGCCGCAGACCAGACGGTCAAGATCTGGGCAGTAAGCTCGCCGCCTCAGCTCACCTCACCACAGAACTCGGCAGGCGGTGGACGTCGCGGGGTTGGGGGCACTAGACGGCACAGTCTGTCGAGTGGCAGTAACTTTCCCAGCTCGCCGCAACCTAGTACAGCCAGTGGGACGCCATTCCACTACACGCTCATCCATTCGATTGAACTCCCGCACAATAAAGCTGCTATACCAACGTCAATAGCTCCGCTCGGCAGCGACGGCGAGAGCTTTGTGGTTGCTTATTCAGACTCATCTATCATCGTCTTCGACACCCGGACGGGAGACGAGATGGTCGGTATGCAAAGCTCAGAGACTTACGATGGCACTCGAGCAACTGGCGTCAATGCCGTTGTGGTCACGAGCAACAGCATCGAACATGGAGGCAGCGAAGGCAATGAAGACGAAGGCGGTGCACCAACTGCTCGAGACAGCAGCATGGAAGGCGTGGTCATCAGTGGGCACGAAGATCGTTTCGTCAAGTTCTTCGATGCTAATAGTGGTATGTCAAGATTGCAATTACTCAGAAATATGCAACATCTGCTAACAGGCGTATTTACAGGCCAATGTACATACTCTATGCTGGCTCATCCATCATCCATTGCCTCACTATCGCTCTCGCCAGATGGCCGCGAGCTTGTCACTGCAGGTCACGATGCTTCGCTAAGATTCTGGTCGCTGGAGACGCGCAGCTGTACACAAGAGATCACGTCGCATAGACTGATGCGTGGAGAAGGCGTTGTGTCCGTGGTCTGGAGTCAGGACGGACGATGGGTTGTCAGTGGTGGTGGCGATGGAGTTGTCAAGATCTTCGCGCGGTGATGAATGATGATGATGATGTGAATAGGCATGACATTAGCGGCATGGTTTTGTGGCGTGGCGTGGCGTGGCGTGGCTAGGGGCGGCATTAGGATAGCATCTTATATTGGTGTACTAACAGAACGCATGTGTATATTAAGTCAGGCAATAGATGCCCAGAGGAAGATGAGATGAGATGAGGAAAGCACTTTGAGACTCCCTGGGGAAGCTTAGGATGTGTCACGCGTCCGCCATCGGCGAGCATTGGATGTGGAGACAGGCGGATTTAGCCATATCGAAAAGTTGAGGGTGACGTGAAGCAAGTGACAGCTTGCGCGGGCACATCTTTTGTGCCTCCTGTTTCTCAGCTCGTAGAAGCATATCACCGCCTTGATACACCAACTCCTCTTCCCACCTTCTATTCGAGAAAGACACCCTTCACGGCATAGGCAACTCACTTTTCCATCTGCCCCACCATCGACCCCTCCGTCCTGTTCCTCGGTATCTCTTTTTAAGCTGCACTGCTCCCGGCGAGTATGAACAAGCTCACCACATCCGCAGCCCGCTGCACCCGCCTCGCCGCCCGCAGCTCCCCGTCCCCCATCTCCTCCTCCTCCTATCAAACATACCGCAAAATGTCCAGCATCCAAAAGATCAAAGTCAAGAACCCGCTCGTCGAGCTTGACGGCGATGAAATGACCCGCATCATCTGGCAAGACATCAAAGACAAATTCATCAACAAATACCTCGACGTCGACCTCAAATACTACGACCTCGGCCTCCCCCACCGCGACGCTACCTCCGACCAAGTGACCCTCGACGCCGCAGAAGCTATCAAGAAGTACAGCGTCGGTGTGAAATGCGCAACGATAACGCCCGATGAGCAAAGGGTGAAGGAGTTCAACCTCAAGAAAATGTGGCTGAGCCCCAACGGCACCATCAGGAATCATCTCGGCGGCACGGTCTTCCGCGAACCCATCGTCATCCCACGCATCCCTCGTCTCGTCCCAGGCTGGAAACAACCCATCATCATCGGCCGCCACGCCTTTGGCGACCAGTACCGCGCCAAAGACAAAGTCATCACCGAGGACGGCACGCTCGAAATGGTGTTCCGCCCAGCGTCCGGCGGGCCCGCTGAAACGATAAAAGTTTTTGATTTCAAGAACGGCGGAGGCGTGGCACAGACGCAGTATAACACGGACGATAGCATACGCGGGTTTGCGCATGCGAGTTTCAAGTTGGCGCTGCAGAAGGGACTGCCGTTGTACATGAGCACGAAGAACACGATACTCAAGGCGTACGATGGAAGGTTCAAGGATCTGTTTGAGGAGATATACGAGGCGGAATACAAGGGGAAGTTCGAGGAGAAGAAGATCTGGTATGAGCACCGTCTGATCGATGACATGGTTGCTCAGATGATGAAGAGTGAGGGCGGGTACATTATGGCTTTGAAGAGTACGTCGGCACATTTCCCCTCCTCCTCCTGCAGCCACCACTAACACCCCACCCCCCCAGACTACGACGGCGACGTACAATCCGACATCGTCGCCCAAGGTTTCGGCTCCCTCGGCCTCATGACCTCCGTCCTCATCACCCCCGACGGCAAGACCTTCGAATCCGAAGCCGCCCACGGCACCGTAACGCGCCACTTCCGCGAGCACCAAGCCGGCCGCGAAACCTCCACCAACCCCATCGCGTCCATCTTCGCCTGGACGCGCGGGCTGATCCAACGCGGGAAGCTGGACGGGACGGACGATGTGGTTGCGTGGGCGGAGAGTCTGGAGAGGGCGTGTGTGGAGACGGTGGATCTGGATGGGATTATGACGAAGGATTTGGCGTTGGCGTGTGGGAAGAAGGGGAGGGGGGACTGGGTTGTTACGAAGGAGTATTTGGAGGCGGTGGAGAGGAGGTTGAAGAAGAACATGGCGGCGAGTCCGAAGTTGTAGTCAGTAGGAATGTATATGTAGCATGTAGCATGGGAACGGCCATATGATTGTGCATATAGGAGATGCGAGTTAGGCATATTAGCATACATTGATTACTCCCGACCATTTCCAACTACTCTCCTGAGCGTGCAATAAGAGTCCGCACCATTGATGCCCACCTTTCACATTGCAGCACCATACTCATCCATCCTCCCAATGTTTCCACCCCACAGACCTCCTGCTCGCCTCCTCGCATCCTCCATCCCCCTCATTGCCTTCCTCCTCGCCTCTACAGCCCTCACATACCTCGCATCCTGCAAACCTCCACTCGCCGTCCCAGCACCAGCAGGATACAGCATCAGCGCTTGCACCGAGCCTTGTCCCGAGCCTCGACCGCCGGAAGTACTCGCTGGAGACGAATAAGCAACGTACCCGAGGACGCAGACCCATGCGCCAACGCGAAAGAGCTCCTTGGGTGTTGCGGGCGGGAGGACTATAGAGACGTCGAGGGAAATTTGACTTGAGCCTGATGTTACGGCTCGAGATGTTGCTGATCGTGATGTACGGCCTAGCTTTGGAGCGTGGAGGAGCGAATGTGTGGCTGGATGTTTGTCCACCAGGATGAGCGTGGCGCGGGCGGCGTCGTAGGAGGTTACACTGGACATTGGTCACATTCTCGTTTCTGTTGTGAAGACATCGAGGCTGACAGCTCGACGCATGGTCTTTTGACAGTGGCACCATCGACGTAGATCACTCGCTGAGATCACAACGAAAGAGGAACGGGATAGAGCGTAGCTATGACCGATACAAGGTAGGACGAGATTTGCGACGAACGAAAGACAGAGTAAGGAAGAAAAGAAGAACCTACCAGCCCAAGAACCTGACTTTGGTGCCTGGTGGGATGCGAGGGAGCTCAGAGAGCAGGACTAGCTTGCTGGCAGGCGGTTTGGTGTTTTTGTACGTGGTCTTTGTGGTCATTGTGGATGTAGACGGGGTGATGGTGCTGACTGTATACAAGGCTTCAAGGTATCCAGCATGCTTTCTGTGCTTCTTGCAGGACTGCTGTCTGGATTTCGCTGTGGTCTAAGTGGACAGAGATGTTCGGCGATTGACTTGGAAGGGCATCACATCACATCAGGCGACCATGCCACGAAAGCGCAGGCACTTGGATAGCGATGCCTAACCTAAGGTAACAGGCAATGATGTATTTGTCGCGGTGGTGTGTTGATGTGTTGATGTGTTGACGTGATGATGTGATGATGCTGGTGCTGGCTGTTGTTGTTGTTCAAGGATCTGAGCCCAGGGGCGTCGGCGTCGCCTCCACCTCGGCTACTGTAAGGCAGACCCTCGAAGCTGAAAGTTGGGACGACATCTCCACTCAGTACGTGCCGGCATCTAGCCCGGAGCACGATCTCATCGGTGCCTCGTATAGCAGAACTTCATGCAAGAACACTCCTTCTTCAGCGTTCTTATCTCTCTTTTCATACTGTCAATGCCTCACTTGATCCTTTGGGCGAGACCGTGATTTCATATGCCGCAATTGGGTCGAGGTGAATCAGGCTTGCGTGACGTCCATGAATCCATAATGTATACAAGTGTCATGCTACTGACCGTTGATGAGATTGCGCCTTGGTACGCTAAATCCAATGCTAATATGTACCAACCAACCGCTGCAAGAGCGACGGTGAAAGAATAATGGAAAGATGGAATAACCATGGGAAAGATGGAATCATGCGACGGCGGTTCTCTCCAAAGTGACAGAGATCAAAGACTAAAAAGACGAAGACCGCCTCCGCCTGTATACGCCATCTTCCATCTCTTAGGTTGTGACGCCACTACTTGCTACACCTCCGATTGCTTTTCCTTCTCCTTTCCTGTCTTCCATACTCTCGTCTTGTATACTTACTCGGCCCTTCGCGCCATTGACGTACTTCCACTCCTTATCTTCGCCACATCTTTTGGCTCTCGTAGACTTCGACACTACTAAAAATGTCTGACACCTCAAAGGAGCATCTCCTCGGTGATGCCGAGTCTTCCTACCACGATGACAGTTCTTCGTTCAACGACGATCACTCAGAGAGTCGCCGTCTGTCCAACTCTAGTATAACAAAAAGCCCGTCTTTCTGGCGGTATCTTACCATAGCTGCATACAGCTGGGCGGCATTATCTACTATCCCAGCTGTATTATATGGCGTACAACTCATAGCGGTTGTCAGTGTGGCACTGTCCAGTGCAGTTTACCCATCTGCTAACATGTCCTATAGCACGCTTCCACTCCAACAACAATAACTTCGTTGTCACAACAAATCCACGACTCCTCCGACGGCTTCGCCGACTTCCGCAAAACCGACACCTGCAGCTTCAGCACCCTCGATCTCCACAAGCCGTTCGAGCCGCTCTGTGACACTCGCTCCAGCCTTCTCCATGCCATGTCCTCCGGCGGCCGCATCGGCTTCGACGCCCCCTACTCCCCCCGCGACTGCGACATGCGCTGGTTCCGTCCCGACGAAATGTGCGAAATCCTGTCGCGCTTCAGCCGCGTGCAGATAATCGGCGACAGCCTGATGCGGAATCTGGCCGTGGCGATTAACCTGCTAATGAGGACGGATCTGTATAATGGAGGGCGCACGACGTGGGTGGAGGATCCCGAGGGCGTGGATTGCCATTGTGCAGGGCCGTTCCAGAATAGAGGGTGTGATGTTTGGCATATCACGGCGAACACGGAACTGGTGCAGGCGAACGATCCGGGGAGTTTGTATTGTCCGTATGCTGAGACGGCGATTGTGAATTGTAGGTTGATGTCTACTCCCGGGAGTGTGGTGAGGCTAACATAATATGCAGATTTTGTTGCGACATCTTACCCGCTTGTCACCGAGCAGAAAGACGAGATCTCCCTAGTCCTCAACGCAGTACCAGAAGAACCATACCAACCCGGAGACAAGCCTGTTGCGTTTGTGTTCGGCCACGGTCTCTGGAACGACCTCGAAGTCGACAAGACCTACGAGTGGTGGGAAACCCTCGATACAAGCATCAGAGCAAAAGCTCCCTGGCTCTATGAGAACGGCACCGCTTTCCCACGACTGTTCATCACGCCCACAGCATCCGGTGTCAACAAGCCTGAAGTCTTCTGGCCGAGCCAGGGGAACCTGCGCATGAAGATGTTTGAGGAAACCGTGGGACCGTATATGGAGGAAAGGGGGATCGATCATTTGGGAATGTTCAATGCGAGTATTCAGTATAATAGCTTTGACGGAACGTGAGTGTTTGATATTGGAGGCAATGTTGCAGGATCACACTGACGAAGCATAGACATGGTGGCATGAAGATGGGCCTTCTCAAGGCCATGATGGTTATGAATTGGTTGAATACATACGAGTTCTGATCACGCGAGTGAAACGAAGCCCCCTGGGCAACGTGTCAAAGACATCGAGCTGCTCGAATACAGAAGACACAGTCTAATCATCACGAAGTCATCGCTAAGGCACTACATCGCTATGGTCTCAAGCCGAACAAGACATCTTTGCAACAGCATACTGACTAGCACATGACGTTCGACAGACAGAATATTGATTGGCAAATGACATCCAACAGCCAGGAAACAGAGGCAAGTCAAGAGGACTGGAGACGTGAAGGAAGTGGAAGAGCTGGAGCGCATGGCGTGTCGAACATTCTTGGAAAAGCATGTCATGATTGGGTATGATGTATGGCGTTCAGAGGCCGTGGGACTGTTTGGAGAGGCTGGAGAGGTGGCCGTGATCAAATATCGGAGCTGCAGGGGTGGGCGGCACTGTCGTGGAGCACAATGGAAGATTGTGAGTTTGGAGGAAATAGTGGGAGCTGGCTAGACGACCTGGGTTTGGAATGGCAATTGGAACGCCAGTTGAGAAGGAACATAGAATATGCCGTCATTATCATCAGTTAGCATCTTCAAGAGCACGATAAGCAGTGTTCAGACCTGAAATGTAGTCGACGCTGCTGCAATCGCATCAGCAAGGGAGCCTCACAGTGCACCGAAGACCCAAAATTCCATCACGTGACTTTAGACGATACAGTACTTGCCACATCTAGCACCCCTGGAGACTGCTGCTTCCTGCGAGCGATGCTCCAGGCATGAAGCATGACGACAGAGTATCATGACCCGGACGGAGTCTTCTCACTCCTATGGCCGCAGCTCTCGGCGCATCTGCCGCTTCGGAACCTTTACTGGAAATCCTCTACGCGTCCTTTGCGAGCAATAGCTTCGTTAGATGTTGACTTCGTGCCTGCACCGAGCAAGAAGTCTTCCCGCACAGAAGACCAGACGAAAGATCCGCAAGGGGAGCCACCATCGCCAAGCAGTGCAACGCAATCAGACAGCCAGCGCAGACACCAGATACCGGGGCTCCGCTCCACGCCGTACCTAAAGCTTTATCTCCTCCGCTGCGACGACAAAGATCTCTACAAGTCGAATCTACGCCCGAAACTACGGGAATGGGTAAAGGAACACGTCAACGCTGCGCAGAATAGCAGTCTGCACTCGAACCACGATGCATTCGAATGGCTGATCTTGCATGTCGTGCTCCCTGACACCCCTGCTGCCGCTGAGCCACGCTTCAGCAACAAAAAGGACGAATCCGGAGATGTCAAGGAGCGAACTTCGAAATGGGCAGGGAAAAGAAATAGACCCCTGTTGGAGAAGCTAAGAGCGGACTTCAACGAGGGCAAATCGGGCTTCGAGCGTGTGGCGCAGATACGGCTGGCAAGGGATGCTCTTCCTCCTGGATTGACGAGAGCGACTGTGCCTGCTGGTGTTACGCCGATTGCGGAAAATGCGCAGGAGCAGTCGGCGGCCTGGACGGACCTGGTGGGCAAGTTCAAGGCGCTACTGCTTTCGTCGTTTAATGTGAGGGTGTCGCAGTATGAGGAGGACGTGCGTGAGCGTGAGCTGCAGCGGTCTCTGCCGGGTTGGAACTTTTGCACGTTCTTCATCTTGAAAGAGGGGCTGGCGCAAGCGTTTGAGGCGATTGGGTTGACGGAGGATGCTTTGTTGGGGTATGATGAGTTGGCGGTGGGATTGGATAGTACGATTGGTGATCAGCTGCTTGTTGGTGCGACGACTAGTCAGCTGTTGACGAAGACAGCTTCGTTGCACGCTTTGTTGACCAAGACGATGCAATCTGGAAATGATACACAAGATGCCTCGAATTCACAACCGCCTTTGACTACAGAGACGAAAGACTACAGAGGACTTATCGTGTCGAATCAGATCTCGGTATTTGACTTTCGATGCTACATATTCTTGAGGCAGATGGAACTGCTACTCAAACTGGCCAGGCTGGTACCAAACTCGCAGAACAGCCGAACAATACTCTCAACACTGTCGCCAGATAACGTCGCAAACAAGAACCAGGATGCTACACCTCTAGCTGAACTATCACAACGCGCAGCACGATTCGCGTCACTAATTGGTCGAACGTTGCAGGATGACCTGGCTGACATTGAAGCACCAGCCGATGCCCCGGATACAAGTTTCCACGTCGACGCCACAGTCGCATCCTGGACATTCAGCTTCATACAGCAGATCCTAGACGAAACAATCACGTCTGCGATAGCAAGTCCAGCATCAATGCAGGACTCCAAGTCCAAGTCGGAACCAGTGCGGCATTATTCGTACCCAAGACGTCAATCATCGTTGCTCACGGGCAAGGAAGAGACGTCGGCCGCGCCAAATATTGCAGGGGAAGGGCTGTTTCTGCACGACCTGGACTTGGAGGCTATCGAGACGATACAAAATGGAGAACTTGCCAACGCTGCTGCATGTAGAGCAGATCTTGTGCTGAGGCAGCGCAGGCTGCTCGAACAACTCGGTGATTGGTATGGCTGGCGAGCTGGTAGTCTCGAATCAAGAAGGCAAAGCAAGACCAGTACGTTAGGACAAGAGGACCCCGCCGACCCACGACGAACCAGTATACTGTTCGCAACTCCCGAACTACGGCACGCTCTAGCCTCTCCTGGCAATTACCGTCATCTTTACGAGCTGCTAAGCGACCACGCAGCATGGTACTACGCCATAGCTGGGCGCAGAAAGTCAGCAGAACAGCTCGTCATCAACCAGGCATTGCTGAAGTTTGACGACGGCGATTATGCTGCAGCCGTCACGTACTTCGGCAAGCTGGCCAAAACATACGGGTCGACAGACTGGCACGGTCTAGAATTATCTATTCTGGAAAAATATGCAGAGTGTCTCAAGCTCTTGAGTAGGAAAGACGAGCTTGTAAGGGTGAGGCTTATTATACTCGCTAGATCCGCAAGCACTGCACGCCGACGTCCTGGGCGAAGACGGGTACACAAGGAGACGGGCTCGCAGTCTGCTGATATTGCAGACGCTCCATCGAATGGGCCGTTTGCTCAGCTTGTGTTGGAAGCCAAAGAGCTTACCTACGACGTCACGGCACCATTGACCAAGTATTTTAACCTTTTACGCATCGACAAAGTCATCGAACTGGCGCCGCAAGGCAATGAATTTCGATTATCGGTTACTGTACAGCAGCTCTTCTCTGAGCAGGTGACGCTAGACGAGGCGAAAGTGCAGCTTGTGCAGGTGACAGAAGAAGGAAATCAGGACATTTGGCTACAGGCTGGCGGACCAATCTTGTCAAGTGGCGAGCTTGCTCGACTATGGTTCGCGAGTAACGTATGCATCACCTCCGAGCCCTGTATTGAGACTTACTGATCAAAGTAACACAGATCTCGACATATGGTCTTTTCCGCATTGCCCGGATCGTCCTACGAGCAGGCAGGGTCTTGTTCAGTCACGATGTGGCCCAAGAGACTCATCTGCAGGCGGACCATCATGAGCGCACACCCATGACTGTGTCACCGGTCCTAGTGTATCCAAGACTTGGTGCTCTCCAAGCTAAGCTGCGGGAACATCCAGTAGTACATCTTGGCAAGCAAAGAACTTCAGAATTGGTTATCAGTTCCGGCGACCAAGACATCTCAAGCGGCAAGGTCACCCTCAAGTCAGCCACAGCTGGCCTTCGTCTATATACAGCAAAAGCTTCATTGAACGATGCACCATCCGAATCAATCGCGAGCACCACACCTGGCGAGATCCTGCTCCCGCCTCGCTCCGCAAATTCAACGCTCGTGATACACATACCTTACCAATGCGACCAAAATACGACCACTCTAGCAATAAAGCTCGATATCGAATATAATACAGAAGCTGGAACTTTCACCTTTAGACTCTTTCCCAAGATCACTACCGTCGTGGTGTTGGATGTGAGTGTGCAAGACACGATCAAGCAAGAAGCAGTCTGTTCAAAGTTCTGGATCAAACCGATCTCGGAACGCCCGATTCAGGTTCTGGACGCGGAGCTCCTTGGCTCTGTGCGACACGATGCCAGAGCAATTCTGGCACAGCAGGCAAAGGCGCTGATTTCCGCCAGACATCCACTGTGTGTGAGTTACCAGGTCGGTACGAAGGAGCCGGAATCGACACCCAACTCGGAGTCAGGGACGCCAGAAGCATTGAGCTTCCAAGTCGAGTATCGCGACATCGTGGAAGACTCCATCCAGCAGAAGGTGGAAAAGCTCCGGCATGATCTTGCGGACAGTCCGTATGTAGGAGTTGGTGGCATGATACTATACAGCTACGAAGTCGCACTGCGCGAGAACGTGGACCGCATGGATTTCCGCAGCGCCGAACTGACAGGAAGCCTTCGCCTGCTGGACTACAACGCGTTGGGCATGTCGTCGGCGCTGGACTCGGTACATCTCAACGACCGACCTGCGCTTGAGTTGTGGCTGAGCGAGTGGCATGAGGTAAGTGGTAGATTTACTTTACGAAGGTGCAAGTATGCTAACGCCTTCATCAGGAAAATGCATCGATAGACCTGCAACAACTCCAAACCCCCCAGAACGACACCGGCCATATCCGCAAACTACTAGTCGACTACCACGTCCCGTCCCTCCGCTACGCCTTCAGCGTCGCGCTCTCGCTATCCAACACCCAGCAATCATCCCACCTCAAGCTCGGACACACTTACCCAATCGAGCTGCAGCTTCGATATACCACCAAGTGGTCTCACCAACCCCAGTCCCAAACGCAAACACAGACGTCCAAGAGCTTCATATACGAGATCCTTTCCTCCGATTCCTGGCTACTATCCGGTCCACGCCTCGCTACATTCGAAGCGGAGGCGGATGAATATGTCGTTTGTAAGCTGTCATTGACGCCGCTGAGGGTCGGTGTGCATGGGTTGCCAATTGTTAACGTGCGATTGGCGACGAAGGAGCTGGGAGGGGAGGGTGGAGAGACAAAGAAGGGAGGGGAGGGAGAGGCGGAGACGTTGGAGGTGGAGCTCAGGAGTCAGTGGCAGACGGTCACGGTGAGTGAGGGGTTGAGCAGTTCGACTGTGAGTCTGGGGGCCAGGGGGGAGATTGGGACGAGGATGGAGTTGCTTGAGGCTGGGGCTTAGAAGGTATGGTAGGAGGAGGGAGGGAGTAGGATGGACGACATGTCATATCATCTCTTCGACGTAACGGAGTAAGAAGGGCGTATTCCTCAAGGACCATCATAGTCTTCGGCCTTTCAATCCACGAAAGGGATCGTAGAGTCCTGGTCTCGTCATCAATGTTAAGCACCGCGCCGACACTACGTCTGAGCATGAACTCGCTCTACTTTCAAACGCTTATCAGGCGTCAGAATGTTGGATTTGGTATGCCTAAACAGCTCACTGCTCCGACTGCCGCCGAGTATCATTAGACACCTCTATAGCTTCAATGTATCATGCTTGAGCGCTTCGTATACTTGAGGATTGTAGTTATCTGCTGTGTCTGCTCAAATCTGTTCTCCTGGACAGCGTCGCTGCTCACAAGCGTTCTACGACGATTCATGAAAGAATGGCGAGGCTCGGACCTACTCCCGTCGTGAAGCGACGCCGAGGACCTCGGTCCAACTAAGCCACGCATGAGGTCATGCGACCTAAGTGGTCACATCCGGAGTCTCGAGACGATATTCAGCCCAAGACTGCGATTACTTTCCTCCTTCTTGCTCACTACTTTTATCCGATTCACCTCAGCTTACTTGCCCGCCTTTTGAATCCATTTCTGCATCGTACTTGGGTATAATTGTAACAGGCCCAGCACGTAAAACAGCACGGCGAATTTCCCAAACCCAATCCCCAGACTCGATCGAGCTATACTTCCACTACTCCACGTCCTCCACGTTGATCGGCCAAGACCATGGGGATCCTCACAACAACAAACACACCAGCCGTAATAGCAGCAGCACAATACGTCCCTGCCCCTCCGCCAGGCCAGCCACACAGCGTACCCATTCCAGGCACGCAGCAAGCCGACCGCACGCCAGCATACCGGCATTGGAGGTTCCAACATGAGCTTCTAAGCACCCTCGACCCCAACGTCAGAACAGCACATGAATACTTCGAGACGGCCGTTAGGACCGTGCCGACGAATCGCTGCTTTGGACGTCGGCCGTACGATGCGGCCACGAAAACGTATGGCGATTATGTTTGGCAGGATTATCAGACGATTGCAAGGAGGAGGGAGAACTTTGGGAAGGGATTGGTGGAACTGCATGCTGGGGCTGGAGTTACTGGGACGCAGCGGGGTGTGGGATTGTGGTGTCAGAATAGGCCGGAGTGGCAGATAACAGGTCAGAGAGCGCATACAAGCCGAAAGACTTGGAGATGCACGACGTACTTACCATGACCGCATAGATCTGGCTTGTATGTCGCAATCACTCTTCAGTGTTTCGATATACGACACCCTCGGACCGGATACCACTGAGTATATCATCAACCACGCAGAAGTCACGGTTGTCGTCGCATCCCTCAATCACATCCCCACACTACTCAAGCTCAAGCCACGTTGTCCCACACTGAAGGTCGTCATTTCCATGGATCCACTAGAAGCTGGCGAGCCGGCAGGCTTGTCGAAAGGCGACCTGCTCAAGAAGATATCCGCGGGGCTCGATGTCAAGATCGTGTCGTTCACAGATGTAGAGGCTATCGGAGAGAAGTCTCTGCTGAGCATGGTGCCCCCAAAACCAGAGGATACAGTAACGATCAATTACACCAGTGGAACGACAGGTAACCCTAAGGGTGTCGTCTTGACACATCGCGCTGCAGTCGCAGCATCATCGGCGAGCCTGATCGCGGCGCCGCAGCAATCGATGAATATTTGGTTCTCGTACCTCCCGCTGGCACATATCTACGAGCGGAATAGCGAGCAGTCAACCATGGCAGCTGGGACTGGCATAGCATACTTCAAGGGAAACCCCCTCGACATCGTGGATGACATGAAGCTATGCAAGCCTACCGGATTTATCGGTGTGCCGCGAATCTACAATCGATTCGGTAGCACAGTAAAAGCGATGTCGACAGAGGCACCGGGCTGGAAGGGTACCATGTCTCGACACATCATCCAGACAAAGCTAGCCGCGATGAAGAATCCTGACTCCCCGGACGCTACAGACAAGCACGCCATCTACGACCGCGTCTTGGGTCAGCGCCTGCTCAAGCTTTTTGGCCTCGAACGCGCTCAATACTTGATTTCGGGCTCTGCACCGCTAGATCCCGACCTCCACCGGCTCTTGCGTGCAGCTCTACCCACGCGCGTCGCCCAAGGCTACGGCATGACAGAAACCTACTCCGTCAGTCTCGTCCAACTCGAGGGCGATCTCTCCACAGGCAATTGCGGCGCCGTCGCCCCTTGCTACGAAGTATGCCTCCGAGACGTCCCGGACATGGAGTATCTCTCGACCGACAAGCCCCACCCACGCGGCGAGCTCCTGATCCGAGGAAACTCGCTGTTCAAGGAATACTACAAGAATCCTGAAGAGACTGCCAAAACCATGACGGTAGATGGGTGGCTGAGGACAGGCGACATTGCGACTGTGGACGAGCTGGGCCGCTTCAAAATCATCGATCGCAGGAAGAACGTCCTCAAGCTGGCGCAGGGCGAGTACGTGTCTCCTGAAAGGATTGAGAACGTATACTTGAGCAATCTTTCATACCTCTCGGCCGCATATGTCCACGGCGACAGTTCGCAGGCGTACCTCGTGATGATCGCCGCGGTCATGCCTGATGCGTTCGCGTTGTTCGCGGGTAAGGTACTGGGGAAGCAGATTGCAGCGACGGACTATCCCGCCATTGTCGCGGCGGCGGGAGAGCAGAAGGTGAGGCAGGCTGTGCTGAAGGATCTGGATAAGGTGGGACGGAAGTCCAAGTTTAATAGCTATGAGCGGGTGAGGAATGTGGTGATTATGCTGGAGCCGTTCACGATGGATAATGAGCTTTTGACGCCGACGTAAGTTTTGGAAGGGCAATGTGGATGATGATGGGTGATGCTAATGAAGAGACAGACTCAAACTCAAAAGGCCGCAAACGGCGAAGAAGTACCGCGCGGTCATCGATAAAATGTATGAGGAGTCAGCAGAGGGTAAGCCGACAGGGATGCTGAAGAGTAAGCTGTGATGCGGGGCTTTGGAAGGTTCGGGTATAGATCTGTATGTCAGACTTGTTAAGAGTACAGTTGGGACATTCTTAAAAGGTGTTTCGCTCCGTGTATCACTACCAGCTGCTTATGCCTAATATGATGATTATCAAACATCAGCTACAACAGAGTTAGCTGCCTTTCCTGCAATTGTCCTAGACTTGCCCCTCAATGTCTTTGTCTTTTCCGCAATCGGTACGACTACTCTGTACAATCATATGTGTATGTGTCCCGGAACGGCAATACGTGGCCCTCGTAGTAATGTGACGACGACACGTGACGGTCCAATGCAGTGCATCCGAACCTCGGCGAGGAAAGTCAGTCACACGGAGTCCAAAGACGACCATCTCGAACCATTCTTATTGTACCCATCTTCCACAACACTGCTTGGACTACTGCAGACTGTGCTATACTCTCGAGCTGCACACATATACACTGTGCTCACACTACAATCACAGCACACCGTGTCCAGTTTCTTCGGCCTACACCCTGCTCTTCATCTTCATAGCTTCCTTTCGCCCGTATATATATTGGGTAGAATTGCTTGAAGACCTCACCTTGACTACATCTTGCTATACTGTCTCGGAGCGAAGGAGAACAAGAAGAACATCCTCTCTACAAGCTATCCCGGAGAAATATACGTTAACACACACGACCACACTTTACTCACCACGAGAATACGGGCAGCATATCCCGGATTACTCTGCTGAATAGCGCATTGGGCTGCATCAACTACGATCTAGCAGATCACACGAAATTTCTTACGGTTCACAAGGGTCTGGAGAGCCCTAGGGAGGCGTAGAAAGATGTCGTGGAAGCGGAGCGATGCATTAATGCAGACGATCAAGCATTATGCAAATTTCCCTGCAACTGGAGTCAGTCTGCGGCAGATGGTGCAGTTTGGAGAGAAGCCTTCTGTTGGTATGTTGGAACCAAAAGAAGACAAGATACCCCTGAAAGGCACAAGAGTTGACGGTATCACTAGGGACATTATTCCGGGCATCACAGTTCCTGTCGGAAGAATTGCCGATACGGCTAGCCCACAGGGTACAAGAATTGAACGAACTACCGGATGGGCTGAGTGAGTTTGAGTCTGTCAAGAAGGTGGCGGATTGGTATGCGCAGTCGTTTGAGGTGAGCACAGTAGAAAATATCTGTCTGATAGCTCACTACTCACACGAACTCAGGAGATCACCGAGCTCCCGCGCCCGAACTTACCAGCAGATGCAAAAGAACGCCTACTCAAGCCGCCAAAGAACGGACAAGCTGGCAAGATTCTAAGCGAGACGACAAAGAATCCCAGTGTAAAGCAAGGACAATACGGAGGGCGAGGTCTTACCACCAGCGCCAAGACCGGACCAGCACGGAGATACTTTGCGGCCACTGATGATGGAGAGCCTTGGCCACGGGAATTGGCCGAATATAACAAGCGCTTTCGGGATACTCTACAAAAGATCAAGCGGCGGCATGACGGTGTTGTAACAACGATTGGTATGCTTCGAATCCTCATATCACCATACATAACCTAACAAACCCCAGCTCAAGGTATCCTCGAATACAAGCGCAAGCGCCAACGCATGCAAATCGACCACAACATCCAAGCCTTCCTTGACCGCTTCTACATGTCCCGCATCGGCATCCGTATGCTCATCGGCCAACACATTGCCTTGACCGACGAGCGCCAACACGGCGATCCTGACTACGTCGGCGTCATCTGCACCAAGACAAATGTCAAAGAACTTGCCAAGGAAGCCATTGAAAACGCCCGGTTTGTCTGCGAAGACCACTATGGTCTCTTTGAAGCACCCAAGATCCAGCTGGTCTGTAGGGATGATCTGGATTTTATGTATGTTCCGGGTCATTTGAGCCATATGCTGTTCGAGACATTGAAGAACAGTTTACGCGCGGTGGTGGACCTGCATGGAGAAGACTGTGATAACTTTCCTGTCACGAAGGTGATTGTGGCAGAGGGGAAAGAGGACATCACTATCAAGATCACGGACGAAGGTGGCGGGATTCCGCGCAGTGCGATCCCGCTTGTCTGGACGTACATGTACACGACGGTAGATCAAACGCCGAATCTGGATCCCGGAAGCAATACCAGCGACTTCAAGGCCCCGATGGCTGGGTTTGGATATGGACTGCCGATTTCGAGATTGTATGCCAGGTATTTTGGAGGGGATCTCAAGTTGATTAGTATGGAAGGGTGAGTACTGGTTGTGCTGCATGGTTTGAGGTTAGAAGGAGATGCTAATTTTGGATGTTACGCAGGTACGGCACGGATGTCTACCTCCACCTTAATCGGCTATCGTCGTCCTCCGAACCGCTCCAGTAGGTGTAAGTCAAGGTTCTTGCCTCGCTCAGCCTGCTGTCCGTCTGTCGAGACTTCCAAGCTCGTGCAGTTTCATACTATTCCACACCACCACTGCCACCAGCCCTTCCCACACTCACACTCCCTCTGACCTCACCCACCCTCAGCCCCTCTCCTTTCACTTCGACTGACCCTTCTCACAGCTACGGCATCCCCTCCCCATCCTACGGCGCCACACCCTTGCCACGGTACCTTGCACCAAAAGCCCAGCAAGGTATCAGCATGCAGAGTATCCTGCTATCACAGAAAGCCATGAGATTGAAGCTTGGGCAGGGACGGGGAAGACGGGACAGAGAGATCAGTGAGAGGAGACAGGTGGGCGATTTGGAGGAGATGTTGAATACGGGACCGCCGAGGTGGGAGGAGGATGATGTGTAGCATGGAAGTGGAAGCGAGGATTAGGGGGGAAGTGAGTGGGGAGGAAGAGTGAGGGAGGGAGGTGGTGGTGTTGGGCATTGTCGGCGATGAGTGAATCACGACTAGCATATATTCACATATACAGCATAAAGAAGGAAGCATTATTCTCAAGGTCTACTCCCGCGCATTACGACGAGCTGAAGCCAAGGCCCGCGCCATTGTCTTACCGTCGGCCTGTACGCTATCTTGTGGTGCTGCTCAGCTCGACTTGCACATAGGAGTTGGAGCTTACTTGTCCAGTTGCACATACTACTAGACTGGTTGATTGGCCAATTGATAATGTTCACTGCTCTTGCAATTGATCGTGCCACTCGCACTCTCATGTCCACAGATCATTCAGGTCTACGCTGCTCTCTTCCAGATCTGCTTCCTCGACCGTTCACTCGTTCAAGGGACGTGCCGCTCTAGTCTTTCGTCAAGCGATACCCTCTGTCCCAACATCAGCTCACACACGAGCGTGTCGTCCGCCACGACTTGACGGCAGGTAAGGCTTTAGGAATCGGGAGAAACGTGCCGTGGGAGTTCTACTCGGACTTCTGTTGCAGTTTAGCATGCGCTGGAGCCGGTACGCTGCGATGCGTTGATAGCGACGGATCGCTGACTGGGAGAGACGTTTAGTTGAAGTCAGTTGCGAGACGGCTCTTGACGGCCGGTGGATCGCGGAGGGTCCTTCGTGCAGGGCTTGACGTGACTCGTTATGCATCGGCGTGAGTGCATGTAGTCGAGTGTCGGGCGGTTTGAGCTGTGGTTTGAGCTATGATTTGAGCATGACGGTGCCTGGGAGTAAAGGAAACAGTGAGAGACAGCCGCGAGAGGAGAAATCAGGCATGAACGAGGAGCTTGTTGCATTGCAAGAAGACACGGTTGGAGGAGAGCCGAGAGGGAGGAGGTAGTGGTGAGGTGAGTATGTTGTCCAATGTTTGTGATAAGATGGAGTATGTAAGAAGGTAGTTGAACGTGAGTGGCTTCGATGTTAAAATCACGGCACTAAAGGGAAATAAATATTCACGACATGCACTGCAGGTTCGACCGTGGTCCCAAATCCGAGCAGCAGCATAAGACAACCCGTCGACGACTGAGGCAGCGTTGTGGTCAAACGAAATTGAGTCAAACAAGTCCTGTATGCTGACATCACCTGAGCGCTTGCAGGAGCCACTTCGATCCACGACATGTGAATCACGCTCTTCACTTTGACACTCGCTCTCCTTCGCAGTTTCACACTCTTCACGTTCACATTCCCTACTCTTCTCCGCCACTTGAAATTACACTCAAGCACATTTGTCATCCATCACCTTGACGATCTTTCTTGCTCCTGCTTTCATCTTACACAACAACCGAGAGGCACCAAATTAGTAACATCAAACAATCCAATCTCAAGCCACCAGCCTCAAACCACAGACCCCAGATCACACGCAAACACTTGCCAGAACCATGGACGCTCCCGACTCCAGTCGTTTCAGCGCTGGCGAGACCAAGCTGCTCATCGAGATCTTGCGCAGGTGTGATGGAAACATCAACGTAAGCTTGATGACTAGCTAGTCTACATCTCACCAATTCACGGGCTAACCATACTCGCAGACTGACTGGAATGGTGTCGCCGAGGCTGTAAGCTTGATCACCGTTCACAGTGACTTTGCCAAGACTTTTATGACACTGACCATACTTGCAGATGGACTACAAGGATGCTTCCATCGCCAGAACACGTTTCCAGCAGATTAGGCGCAAGAAGATGGGTGGTGCTGCTGGCAGTGGTGGGGTGAAGGCGTCGCCGACCAAAGCAACACCCACCAAGAGAGGCAGCAAAGACATGGCCGACAGTGCTACCGAGACCTCACCGAAGAAGCGTGGCAAGAAGGCAACGAAGGCGAAGGGTGTTGATGGTGAGACTAAATCCGAAGATATGGATGATGAGGCTGGAGCTGGAGGCATCAAGAAGGAAGAGGCCGATGGAGATGAGTCGAAGGTCAAAGCTGAGATGACTGAATAGCTGGCATCGTGGATAAGACAATGCAGGATAGATTGGGTGCGACGTGATGCTCAACGTCCAAGATCGGGTGGGAACCAAGTGCATGAAGGACAGCTATGGTCGCGTTTCATGCGACGACCAGAGGACCTTAATGGCAGAGCTTGAAGCAGACAGTCGTGAATGAAGGCATGATTTGCCATCTTAATCTAGAAGTCGAACGTGACGCGTCATGTCCGTAGGTAATGACAATGCTCCGCAGTTCTGCAGCGTAGCAAGTAGACTTGTCGCCGCCGTCAGCTGTTTAGCTGCTTGCACAGTGATAAATGTGTGGACTTGCGCTAATCCTGTTCGTGTTACTATATGTATATAATATGCGCATCCATGTAGGCATAGCCGGGCTTTGCTGCGGGATCCGCCAAACAGAGTGTGTTCACCATATCAAAATCAGACCCCAAAAGTGCAAAAAAACAGCTCTCACCAACTATGTTTGTTCATTGGAGGATCACAGCGCTGAAAGAAAGTCTACCACGACTTTGTTTTTTGACCATTGACACCGTAGCGATTGCTTACGCTGGGGCTCGAACTGTCTCCACGGTTTTGGCTAGAATTCAGGTGCGTGCTAAGCATGCAATTTCGTGAACTCAATCGTTGCGGAGAAGAACGGGCTGACCAGCTGCGCTAACTGTTCGGGTTTGGTGAAGGACAACCATTTCGAGGATAATATATAGGTTGCCCTGGGCCTGATCAGAGGATCACCTTTTCCTATACCCTTGAAAATATTGTCTGCTTGGTCGTTTCCAGTCTGGCTCCTGGTTGAAGTTGTTTGAGCTATTAACCGTCCGATCTACCATTGCGCGCTTGTACAGTTCTGGTACTTCCCACCTCATGACAGTTTCGGAAGAAGCCCGAGGACGTGTTGGCTGCGACAACAATACGAAGAGATGCCTACCCAGCGCCCACAACCACCATCAACAGGAATGTGTCAGCGAGATTGCGGAGGCCCTAGCATCAGTACATATGTAACGGAGCTAGCGGCACAGTTTCAGCTTGTGTCGCAGCAAACATGTAGCTGCCAATGCAAACCGCAAGACCAGCCTTCATATGTAGTGAACAGATGATGGTGGACTGATCTAGGTCCAAGGCAATTTCATCCAGATTGCGGCCACTGCGTTGCTGTCGACATCTAGGACAGAAATGCCAGTCATGAGACGAGCAGAAAGCATTTTCATCTGGTGAGATTTTGAAGCTGCGAAGAACGACCAGGAGAGTGTGGCGCAGTAATGAGAATTCCAATCACAGTATTGAGAAGTCTTGGTTCATACGAGCAGTCGATAAATGCCAGCCAGCATAAAAGCGCCACCCATTCCAGCACGCAATTGTGGTGCGAAACGAGTGACTGTTCGAAGCACGGCATTGCTGTCAGAAGTCGTAAAGTGCTCGCGAGGCAAAGTCAAACTATATACACCTAGTCCAATGAAGGTCGAGGCTCCTGTATAGCATATGAGCGTTCTGTCGAGGGAGGAATCGCGATGGGATGCATACCAAGCACACGACACGGCGTGCAGTCTTCATATTCAGCGCCCACATCCTGCTGCTGTCGCACCCCGCTTGATGAGAGGCTAGACGACATGGCGGGAACGGTATCAAGTAGATGTTTTCGAGAGCAGTGTCAAGTCAGCTTGCTACTTCAAGATACTATGTGATTGTGCGTTGGTCGATGTTTCACCTATGATCGTGGCCCACTTGAAACTTCGGGCCGAGATGACGACAGTCACCATCGAGTGCACCAACTGTGCGCGACAACAACTCTGAAGATGAGCTCGATTGATGCTCTATACATCTTCGATGAGCACAAGTAAGTAGCGATCAGTGTTGGACTAACAACGGACTGATCGAGCTATCACAGCAACACCATTCTGGAACAAGTCTACACTGGCCGACCACCTTCCGCCGCATCGATCCTCTCACACTACCTAGCACATTCTGCGCCGAGACCATCCCTCATACACCTTTCAAGCAGTATCCCTCCTACACTTGTTCAGTCCATAATACATGATCGGCTGCTTTACATCTGCTGCACCTCGCACGATGTCGACCCTCTACTTGTGCTCGAGTTCTTGCATCGTGTTACGGATGCGCTCGAAGAGTTTCTCGGATCGCCACTCTTAGCGTCTAAGATTGAAGCATCCTACGATGTTGTTGCACAAGTCATCGGCGAGATGTGCGATGCAGGACTAGTGTGCAACACAGAACCAAACGCATTGAAAGAGGTGATAGATGCTCCAACACGGATGGACAATTGGCTGGGTGGACTTGGTCTGCCAGGGTGAGTGGGTGCGCGTGATATTTGGGATTCAGGACTGGGCTGACAATGCGATTTCAAGAGCGCCACCGGCATTGCCGACCCCAGCATTGGGAAGACCTGCATCACCATACACGCAAAACGGCACGCCAACATCTGCAGCAGGCTCTGCAATACCGTGGCGGCGCGCAAATGTTCGGCATACCTCCAATGAGCTTTACGTTGATATTGTAGAGAAGCTCTCGGTTGTATACGCTCCATCAGGAAGACCATTGTCTGCAATCGCAAATGGCACTATCGCATTCACTGCCAAGATATCAGGTGTTCCTGATCTGTTGCTCACACTCATAGCACCTGGAGGCAAGACCGGTGTAGTGCAAGCAATGGATCTGCCCTGCTTTCACCCATGTGTCAGGCTGGCACGATGGCGAGAACAACCAGGCGAGCTCAGTTTCGTACCTCCAGATGGGCGATTCGTGCTCGCAGGTTATGAGTGTAATCTACTGCCCGAAATGTTCACATCCTCTTCCACAACAGGCAAGATTCCAAATCCTGATCTCAACCTTCCCGTGTCTGTCGAGATACGGCAATCTCTGTCTGCCAATGGCGATGAATTCCAGGCACGACTCACGCTGAACCCAAAAGCCGCATCGGGGTCAAGCACAGGCTCAGCTTCCACGCCAGTTCTTGGCAGTCGCATTGGCTCACTTGGCAGTGTTTCCTCAACTTTCAATTCGGCAAATGGAAGTGCTCCAACTGGCCCGACAGTTGAGGATGTCATGGTCACGATACCAATTCCACATGCAGTACGAACAATCAACGAACTTCGAGCTAGCAAGGGCGAGGCATCCTATCTTGCGACAGAAGGAATCATCGAGTGGCGAGTGTCGAACAAAGAGATTATGACACTTGGCAATACAGGCGCCACATTGCGATGCACGGTTGTAGGACCGATTGAGCACACAGACGATAGCGCGGTGTCTCAAAGCCTCAGTCTCAGGACAGACACTTTCGACTATGATGACAAGGTACCTAGTGCGACACAGCCTCAGCCACAATCGGATTCGTCAGCATCACGCGACATACGTAAAGTGCAGCAAAATCTGGCACTCATGCCCAGGTCGGCCAGTTTGTCGTTCAGCGTGCGCGGGTGGCTAGCGAGTGGTATTAAGGTGGAAAGTCTACTCGTCCAGGCCAAGACAAGTAAGGGCTTGAGTGCGGCGGCAGCGACACCATACAAAGGTGTCAAATATCACACGATCAGCAGACGGGGAGTGGAAATAAGGGTGTGAATCTAGTGAGCCGCAGCCTGTGACTCTCAGATCTTCTGATCGGCTGTCCAACCTGTATGCGCATACTATATGCGACTCTGCGTTTGAGTCGTCTTTTGCAGCGAGTCAGCACAACTATTTGCAATCACAGAACAGGACTGCCGCGAACCCCAGGCAGAGTGCCGTGGCAATGCTGCTCGGATTCACTTTCTAGTGCTGTAGAGTGCCGATCTGGCTAGGTAACGGGGAAGCCTTGGGAAATCTCTGCGAACTTGTTTAGACTATGAAGTTTGCATAGAGTGCTGACGCAAGTCATAAACCGAAGACTGAAGCAGGCCGGCTTTGAAATAGGGCTGAAACAAGCACAGGGTTTCAATGGATCGGCAGTGACGCGAGAGCGGCCCGTTTCCAAGGATTGCATTATCTTCGGCTACCCTTCCGTGCAGCAGCTATGTACAGTTAGAGCTACGACTAGCTACCTCATGCTCTTAGCTGAACCTTCCCGGTCAGTAGACTTGTCATCATACTGCCACTATACCATTGCCAATCTATGTCTCATGATAATGTCTCAACTGGTACCAAGTGAGCTTTTAATGAAAAGTCATCAGGATCGCTTATTGGGGACAGATCAAGCACGGGGCTTCCATGCCAAACCGCATGAACAAAGCCATCTCGCTCCTTGACGCACCCTGTTGCCAAACGTATCAACCCATGCCCACATCCAGCCTTCATCGCCTGGCTGGTGCTATCACTAGCTGCATATCAGAAACATGCCCTTTCATCATCACTGCCAATCAGGCAATTCCTCCATCACGTTGGGCGCGTGGCTGCTCCTTCCTTGCTTGATGTCTGAGCCTGCCGCGCGCTTCATTTCCTGGAGCAGGAAGCACATCCCACCATGATGACGACCGTCTTCAGCTGCTCAAACGACCCTAGCAACCCCCTTGCAGTATATAGCTTGCCGCACTTCCTATGCTTCCTATGTCCATCTTCATCAAAGAACTACTCCAACAACTGTAAGTCCTGGTCGTCCCCCTGTCTGTATACTGTGTCCTGCAGGCATACTCCAAGTGCCCACGACTGACCAATGCTACCAACCTAGGAAATCACCCTTCATTCAACCCACAAACATGGCTTCCAATCTCCAACGCGTCAATCTCGTCAAGAATCCCCAATACAAACGTAATGGCCTAAAGTCATACGGTCATCTCCTGCGCAAGTATGGCATCACTCCTACAGTCGAAGGTCCCTTCCGCTGGGAAAATCATCCACATCACCAGGGCAAATTCGGATATCAGAAGGTAATCGGAGGACGCACCAGGATGGAACATCGTCTAGCTTTCCACCACGACGAGTCTTCACAC
>Ga0058698_10000138_pt1 | contig 41437 bp, 38 predicted proteins | sample AgamicAsSfe_FD_67288 | JGI IMG/M metagenome (GOLD analysis project Ga0058698, IMG submission 67288) | Agave microbial communities from Guanajuato, Mexico - As.Sf.e | ecosystem: Host-associated > Plants > Phyllosphere > Phylloplane/Leaf | place: Guanajuato, Mexico | collected 2012-05-30
TGAGCTCAACCCCGACGCGACTGATATGTCAGCAGTCGTCGCAAAAGTCAGGAAGCCGAGGCAGCTAAGGAAGGATAAGGCAACGACTAAGGTTCAGGCTGAGATGAAGGCCAAGGTCACGAAACCACGGGAGAATGCTAAAACTGGAAAGAAAGTGCAGCAAGGGAGTATGGAAGCTGGGATTGACGCTGCGCAGCCGCCAATCACGACTGATCAGGTCACAAGTGAGATTACAATAGCGCCAATGACCGATATAGAAGTCCAAATCCCCGAGGACTTAGCATTAGCGCCTGCTTTGAAGAGACGAAGAAGCTGGACACCACCAAAGATAACAGAAACATCGCATGAAGAGGATTTAGACAATGGTGCTTCGCTGTTACATGAAGATGAGAACATTCTAGCTCCTCCGAAGACCTTTCTGAACCTTAAAGGTAGTTTCGGCTACAATGAGCAGAATGCGCGCGACGACGGCGTGGCTGAGGCTCCAAAATCTGATCAGCCAGTGTTGAAACGGCGACGCATCGAGGTCACGAAAGTCCCGAAAGTATCAAAGAAGAAGACTTCACCAGAAAAGAAAGCACCGAAACCGAAAGCTCCCAAGGCTCCGCCAAAGGCTGTCAGAACTGTGACAGGTATAGCATTAGCAAACTTCCAGCACCAAGATGTGGACACGGACCAGGTAGCGGGTCCTTTGGACTTGCATCTACAGCCGGGGACCGAAAGTGCTCATCTTGCAAACGATGATGCTGTTACTGCAGACATCAAGTCTGCCATCAAACGCAAAAGATCCGCGTCACCGACGAAGCGAAGCTCTCTGAATGGTCCTGGGGCTACAAAGGTGAAGAAAAGTACGAAAAAGGTTACCGTGGCTGTGCCACAAAAGCTACTTTCCCCGGGCGCAGCACAGAAGCGGATGGAGAAGCAGGACATCTTGTTCGGCACTTCTAGCCAGTTAGCACGAGAGGACAGCCCATCTTTTTTACGAGAATTACAGCGAGCAATCAAAGCCTCAGAGTCACAAGCAATGGAAGACTCGATCAACGAGGTGGTGCCTGCGATGAGACGCAAAAGTCTGTCGAGTTTACAGGCAACGAGAAAGTTATGGGCCGTGGGCGCTCGAGGTGATGATTTGGCAATTTTGGAGGCAGAACCACCACTCTTTGGTCGACCAGCAATGATAGCCGAGGCTGCTATGCTGCCGATGGTCGATATCCCGCTGATGGATGACATCCCATTGATGGCCGACGTCGCATTGAACGTCGAGGCAATTGATAGTGTTCCTGTTGTGACTGTAAGCGACGTTGCACAAGCCGAATCTCAGCACATCGACCTCATATCCTCCGACGCATTTCAAGACATTGACACTGTTGCAGGGTTGCCACAGCAGCCTGCAGTATATCATGAAGTGATATCGTCGCCACCTTCTGCACAAATCACCACAAGGCCGAACGTGCTACAAGATCTTTCCACCAACAAGAAGCTTAATCTCACCGCAAGCCTCCTGTCACTTGATGACAACAAAGCCCCGCCATCAAGCCAAAAAGGCGCCGAAAGAGCCCGCAGTCATTCACCGAAGAAATCTGCTTTGTTTGAGGCAGTCCAACCCCTAGCAGCATTCATAACAGAACCTATGCCACGCAAATCGCCGAAAAGAGCTTCCACCGCACCCATCATACTAACATCATCTCCCTATCACGACATCGAAGACATCGAAGACTCCGAGCCCGAACTTACCTCTTCTCCGCCACGACGCCGTTCACCTCCACGCCTCCCAGCGACACTCGAGCTCAGTCCTCGCAGCGCCCGTAAGCGCCAACGCACCGTCTCTCGCTCACCTTCACCATCACCACGACCTCAAGACTCCCCGATCGCCAATTCACCAAAGCCCGCGTCCAAATCCAGGTCCAACACTACCAAAGCAACGAAACCCACGAAAGCCATGCGCGCCCCAGCAAAAACTAAGATAAAGCCCACAACAGAGGAAGAAGCCGCACACCACGCCCTCCTCTTCAAAGCCATCACAGCGGCAGTCACGTCTGCACCGCCGACGACGGATCTCAAGAGACCGAGTTGGTACGAGAAGATGTTGCTGTATGACCCGATTGTGCTGGAGGACTTGGCGGGGTGGCTGAATGCGGGGGTTTTGAAAGGGTATATGCCTCGGGGCGAAGACATGGTGGGATACGTTGGAGGTGGTGAGGCTGACGATGAGGTTGATCTAATCAAGCCAGCGCTGTTGCAGAAGTGGTGCGAGGAGAACAGTATATGCTGTTTGTGGCGGAATGGGCTAAGGGGCGGTGTCAAAGCCAAATATTGACTATTGAATATTGCTAGCTTCACCTATCTTTGCCACTGACCGCGAGCCAGACTGTTTTTCCCTTGGCAGAACTTCTAGGACTTGGTATCCTCATTCCTGATTCCTCGTCCGCTCTTCTCGTTGTTATTCCGTGCCGTGCTCAGTGTGCCTCGCTGTGCTGTGCCGTCACTATATCTCTAGTTGTGTTCTGTACTGGTCTCACCGGTCTGCCACAGCACAGCACTAGGCATTATCCTCAGACTTGATCCTCCGATCGGAGACGTGACGTCCAGGGCATGCGGGCAATTGAGCAACGGTGAGTTCAGAACAAAGTGAGATATCATACAGTGAATGCTCGAATCATCTTCTGTTCTGCTCCTTTATTGAGCAGGTCGCAACACTGGTCGCAACACTGATACATACTACGCTTGCTAGATATACACTGGAAGAACATACTCGGCTATACAAACACTAGGCTAACCAGCAACAATCGTGCTGACTGCTGAGCTAAGGTACCCAATCATGCCCTCGTCTCTCGTTTCTCTCTCTCCACGCTCTATCTCTCTCTCTCTTGCTATAAGCCTGTGCTTCTCAACACCTCGTCCCATGTCTGATTTTCTCTTTGGCCCTAGCCTCCACTCCACGGCGTAGAGATTGTGGACACGATGATAACTTCTGCGCAGTGGTTCTGCCAGCCATAACGGCCAAGCCCACTTACTCACAACTGCCCGCCTCGCCTTGGTGCTCTGGGTGGAAGAGGTTGTTGCGGGGGATGTGGCTGTGGCTGTGGCTGTGGCTGTGGCTGTGACTCTGCTTGCGCCTGTCCGTATCCCGTTGTGTGCGCCTGACCCTGGCTCTGTTGTGCCAGACCATGTCCCACATCCCCGTCCGTCCCCTGCTGCCGCCCCGACCCTGGTCCCATATTCACGCCCTGCTCCTCAGCCTGACCCGGTGCCCCCTCCTTCATAGCCGCCAATTTCTTTTTTCTCTCCGCCCACCACGCCGTCATGCTCGCGGATCTCGTCTCCGATTTCTCATGCGGTTGCCCATTTGGATCGAGTTGAGGTTTGCGTCGTCGTGGACCGCCGAGTTGGCCGCGTGAGGGCTTGTTTGGCCCTGAGGCGGAGGGGTCTGCTGGCATGGGGGCGAGATGAGGAGGCGCGCCGTAGTTTTGCGGAGGTAGTGAAGGAGGAGGAGGAGGAAGAGGGGCGTGAGCACCAAGGGCCTGTGGTGCATAGTGGCCTGGTGCGGGTGGGTGCTGGGTGTAGTAGACCGCTTGTGGGTGAGGTGGGTACGCAACCGGGACTGCGTGTCCGGGTGGAGGCATGTATTGGTGCGGAGGTGGATGAGGGTAGTATGCCATCCCAGGTGGTGGAGGAGGATAATTAGCATATGCTGGATATCCTGCAGGCGGCGGCAGCGGCGGCGCATTGTGCAATTGATTCATCGGTACCGCTTGAGGATGGTGGGCCTGTTGTCGAGGAGCTTGTGATGGAGCAGCTTTGGCGGCCTGCATGCTCGTCGTTGCACCATTTGCGTGACTTTTTGCTGGCACCTGCGTTGTTTGTGCGACAACACTCTTCGGTCGAGGAGGATTAGCCCACTGAGGTCTGACGATGTCCTCAGCTTCTCCATCACTATCGCTGTCGGTTGTGTCCTGCGCCAGGTCGGTTATGACACGTTTGCCTCTCTTCACTCCTGGCTTTGTAGCTGGAGGGACCGAGCCTCTCACACTGTCATCGGTATCATCACCACCAGCGGCGCCTTTCCTACGACGTTTACTCGGTGCGATCTCCCCATCTGCAATAGCGTCTTCGAAACGTTTGACTGGTTTCCGGGCACGCTGAGTTCGACCAGCCTCGATTTTATCGATGGCAGCCGGCGCCTTCGTAGCTGGTCCGATAGCAGCATATCCACCAGCAAGCATTTCAGCTTCACCACGTCTGGCTTTGCGTTCTCGCATCTTCTTCGTGGGCACTTCATTTCGTGCTTGCCTAGACCTTGCAAGACCTGCAAGGAGACTTCCTTCTCCAAAGAGCTCTTTTTCCTTCTCTGCCTGCCATCTGGTTTCGTCGATGGGCTGTCTTCCACCCGTAGCAGGCTTCTTTGGCACTGGTCCAGAGAGACGGCAAGTCTTTTGGTCGAGCTCAAGATATTCGTCCTGCCAGGCTTGGAGAGCTCGTTGTGTGTTTAGAGCTAATGCCAATAAGGTCTCGGTCGAGCGAGTTGATGGCGCATGAGAAGTCAGTGCAGCTGTAAAGCTAGATAGTACAGGAAGTGGCTTATAGCGTTGTGCATGGAGATACGCCGCTTTATCGGCAAATGAAGTCTCTGGTAAGGGCACTACCGGAAAGTCAAGGAATGGCGGAGGTAATGACGCCACTGGCAATGCGTTGGGTGAGATTGGAGGTGGTGGTGTAGCAGACGGCTGTCTGCTCCCTCTCTCGACGTGGTTGTTGTCGTCGCCATGCTCATTTTCAGGACTATTTGGAGAGGTGGTACCTGGAGCATGGTCCTCTTCTCCGTTGGTTGTGCTACTCGCCGTGATTTCCTGAATTGCGCTTCTTCGAGCTGCACGTTGTGTTCGTGAGTTCTCGGCGTCGATTTTGGCCTTTTCAAGCGTGTCATCTAGTTGTGATGCACTCGAAACCACATCCTGAGATGTGAAACTGGACTGTGGTGTTGAGGCACCATTTCGTAGGGCATTTCGTTCTGTGCGGATCAAGGCCGCCTTTGATTCCCCCTCCTTGAGCTTCTTCTTCGGAGCGGCCTCCTCATCATCATCCTTGGCCTCGTCAGCATTAACCTGCTGTCTCGTGCGCTTTCGGCTAGTTTCGTCCGCCGCCTTGTTCAGTTGTTGTTGAACGGACGCCTTCAACGTGATCTTCAAGCTCTTCTGTGCCTCTTCAGGCCACTTGCATATGCCCGAGAAGATCAGAGAGTTACCTTCACGTCGGACGTTGACCTTCGGAGGTTCGACCGCCTTGCTTTTCTGGGACGATCGTAATGATCTAGACGTTGAAGGGGATTCCGTGATGTCAGTAATTGATGAGTCCTCAACGTCCTTGTTACCAGCCTGTCGAGTGCTTCGTCTGCGGCTGGCTGATTGTGTGCTGTCTTCGTCGACTTTGGGCTCAGTCTCGGATGATTTTGGCGGGACTTGGTCGACAGCTGACTTTCTGCGAGCACTATATCTCAGCACTCTGATAGGATCATCGAGCTCGACAGGGGAGGTCTCCTTCTTGATTGGAGGTGCACGTAGGCTTTGTCTCCTGCTAAAGGTCACGGTATCAGGTTCGGCGACAACTTCTGCTTGAAGCTGTCTGGCAGTCTGCCTCGTTGACCTCGGAGCTGGTGGATCTTTGTCAAAGCTTGTCGGGGACTTGTTGCTTTGAGCGGTCGCTTTCGCGGTGGATGATGAGGCCGTTGATGCTTGAGTGGGCGATGCCAGGCTGTTTCGATTTGCCGAACGCAAAGACCTGGCACTGATCGCAGGCGAGATCAAATCGTTTTCCTGTTTGAACGAGCTCGCACTTGTAGCACCCATAGGTTCATTGATGCCATAGTTAGATGCAGAACGAGGAGATGGCTCAATCCCAGATCTCCGACGAAGCGTCCTGGTCGTCATGGCCTGCTCCAACAGTTGATTTGCGTCCGGTATGCTTGGTGGTGACAACAGGCTGGATCGCAGTACTTTGCTGCCCGGCATTGATTCTTAGCGCTCGGACACTGCTAATCAAGGTGTCGAGGGCAAAGTGAATACAGCGCTACAGTTGCGCCACTGTAGTGTTACAGGTAGATGAGAACAGGACAATCAAATAGCCCCTCTCACGCTCAAATCAGAAAGGGAGTCTTTTGTCACCGCATGCTGTCCGTGAGCTGAGTCTCTCAATAGAATGCTTCGTGCTACCCCCAACGTCACCAGCACACCACCGAGGCAAGGCCGAGTATTAGAATTTTCGCAACAAGACCACTTCTTTGATATTGACCTGATAGCAATATACTCTGCTAGGGAGAGTATCTGTCAGTCATCGAGGGCACGATACGAGCAGTCGCAGCCGGCGTCAGCGTCAGATATCAAGCAATAATCCGTTCTTGATCTGGTCACGCCTGAGCACTGGAGCATTATTTAGCGGCGGCCCACTTTCCTGCCTTGCAGATGATCGTCGGTTTCCCTATGCAGCCTCGAGCAGTGACGCCTACCTTGAGCTCTATAAACATATCCCGCTTACGAAACCACTTCAACTATCTATCACTACCACCCCTTCCCCATACCCTCTCGATAACCACAGCCATGTCAACCAAAAAGCTCCCCACAAACGAAGACTTCGACGCCATGTTTGCAGGCATAGACGACACCGACTCCCCCACAACAAACAACAACACAGCAGGCACAACAACCAATACATCTTCAGGAACCAGCACAAAGAAACCCACACCCACCTCCACCGAAGCCGACGACGATGACCCTCTCGCCGAGCTTGCGAACCTAGCAGCTGCACCTCGCGTCTCGAGCTCACTGAGTCGGCCACAAACACCGCGATCGCTGGCGGGTGGACGGGCGAAGGCGGACGTCGTGCATACACCTACGAGCACGGTGGCGAGTGGGAGGACGAGTGAGGATAGGGAACAGAGCTCGGGGTCGCGGTCATCGGGGCAGAAGGGGTATAGTGTGCAAGGCGTGGCACATAGTGCTGCACCACCGATAGAGCAACAGACACAAGCTGAAGTGCAAGAGGCGGAACAGGGCGGTGGCTGGGGAGGATGGGGAGGCTGGGCGACGAGTCTGGCGAGTGCGGCGGTGAAGCAGGCGCAAGGTGCGGTCAAGGAGATACAGAAGAATGAGGAGGCGCAGAAGTGGGCGGAGCAGGTCAAGGGATATGGGGCGCTGAATATCCGTGGATTGGGTATGTATAGTGCAGTATATCTGCGCTGTCTTTGTCTGGGAAGAAGCACGAAGCTAACAACGGATCCACAGCCAATCTGTCAGAACTCCGCGACAAAGCCCTCCCAACATTCACGAATATCCTTCATACACTCGCACCGCCCATCTCCCAGCATGAACGCCTTCAAATACACATCACACACGACCTCAATGGCTATCCATCCATGGACCCACTCATCCACCAAACCTTCTCCCGAGTAATGTCCCAAGTCGAAGGCGGAGATCTGCTAGTCATCCAGCGAGGCTCCGAATCAACACAACGGCGCATGTCTGAGATCGCATATGTCGGTGGTATTGGAAGTTCTGGCTGGAGCGCGGCGCCCTGGTGGCGAGCTAACGATGGGCAGCGCACGCTGAATGCTGTTGCTGGCTTGAGCGAAGGGACAAAGCTCACCCGCGTCAGTGCAAGGAGTTATGGGAACGACTTCTATGCTGCGCGTGGAGGCTTGGAAGAGGCAGCGAAGCAGGCGACTGTCGTCCTCAGTGAGCACAACCCCGTGCGGACCAGCGATATTTTCTTGGCTGTTCAGGCAATCAGCCATAGCACGCCTGCCGAGTCGTCACGGCCTGCTGCAGGAGATGATGAAACGAAGGAGTCTGATGCGAAAGAGCAAGACGACGAGCTGATTTCCTTCGCCATCTATCTGCACGACCCAATCCACAGCATCGACTTTAGCACTGTGTCACAATCGTTCCCGCAACGCTGGTCAGACTGGCTAAACTCGCAGGCCACATCCGAAGGACAAGCTGGACTTCCTGATGAAATAGCGGATATCATTGATGGTGGTGGTGTCGATCCGCGAGAGTGGGTGGCAGAATGGCTTGAGGAGATTCTGACGACAGCTGTCGGTGTTGTGGCTCAGAGGTATGTAGCCAGGAGGATGGGCGTTGGTGAAGGAGGTCTTGGCCGAGGCAAGCCAAGAGAGGAAGCCGTGGACAGCAATGGTGGTGAGGCTGCGCGTGCGGGTATCATTTGAGTTGCTCTGGGGTAAGTCGACAAGCTCGAAGTATACGTCTGTGAGAAGTGTCGTGGCGGGAGTCTGCATGAAGGTCGCCGTTCAGGCAGGTAGGCGTTCATCATGACGTCTTGGTAGTATATCCCATAATGAACTCATATCCATACTGCTATGCAGTAGTGGATGTCAGCCCTCCTATTGCTACGAGCCTTTCCCGAGTATCCTTTGTTGACTCATCCTCGATATCTTCTCACGCCATGATGTTTGACCCAAGAGCAGCGCTGTCGTTCTCCGGTGCATATTCTTCCTTCCAGTGAGAGTACCGTGCATTCATCTCGCTCGCTCTGTTCACACCCGAAAACTCATTCTCAAATCCTCCTCCTCAATGCTTCCCGCCAGCTGCTCTCTTCTCCTTCTTCTCCAACCCTTGCTTCCTCTTATTCGCTGCTTCCTTAGCTATAAGTTCTGTGTGACCTGCCTTCTCTGCGAGCTTATTCTCCAACATCCCAGCCAATTTCCCGGATCCCTTCTTCGTCATGTTCTGTGCGCGAGCTAAGGCAGAGTTGTGCTTGGGCTTGATCACACGATTTCGTGGGGTGTTTGCTTTCTGCTTTTGCGATGCGGAGTGGGCGGTTGACAGCTTTGTGGGCTTGGCCTTGGGCTTGGATTTCGTGGCGCCTTGGGGCATGGTGTGTGGGTTGATTTAAGGAAGATCTGGGGGTGATGGTGGTGGAGTGGACTTTTGGTGTGAGTCGATGCAATGACGTAAGATAGATAGAGTAAAAGGAGCGGACACTATTCTCGAGAGATATTTGTCGTGCTTCGAGATAGACGAGATCGTCGGAGGTGAGGTGGTTGTGATGGTTTAAGAGAACCTACTTGAGCTAAGGTCATGGATTGTGATGCCACGACATGTGCTATGGATTTTTTGATTCTAGCCGGCGTCAAGTCCGCTGCCCTCCTGGTTGGAATCATGTACTATTTGGTCACCTTCTTACCTTTCTAGCTTCTACACACAATATGGTCTAAGGGAAACATTAGTAACGCCGACACAGAGACATACACATGTTTATCTAAAGATCTTGTGACCTTGTCTGACCTCATGACTGGACGATATTGGAGAAAGTGCTTCTAGAAAGTGTAAATACACCACTACCTCATGCAAAATGTTCCTCGCCTCCTTCAGGGTCTCCAGCGCTGTCGAGTCTCATCGTGGTGGCACTGGTGTCGAAAGGTCCTGCTACACTATAAACAATCAGGTAGCTCACCGCAGCTATATTCTCCGTGTCCATCGACTGCCTCATCTCTTCATCATAGTTCGATGAATCCTCTCCACTGTAGCCATGTCCTCAATAGACCGCGGCTGTCTGGCCAAATGTGAGCGACTGTCAACAGCTTCGGTTCGCCACCACGCCTTCCAAAACACTCGAAGCATCAGACCACCGCCAACAATAAGTGGTATGGTCTGCCCTGCTGTCTGGAGTGTGTACACATCCGTGATCTGGTTCCACTGTATCGTAAGCTCTGTGGCCACTATGATTGTTTTTTTGAGAGACCACACGAGGTGAAGTATCCAGGATTTGAAGGAAGAGCACGCTTCGTTTTTGCGTAGGAGGGCTTGACTCTTCCTGCGAGCTCAGTTCATCGCTCTTGTGAAAGGTTGTGCCTTTCCATTCGTTTCATGAATTCCTGAATGGAGACCGCGATTTCATGAGACCCTGAACATATGACCTTCGAACCAGCTTCTTTTTGCTGCATGGTACCGCGTATTCGACCTCGGTATCGTCAAGACCGTCATTGGCACTCGAGCTCGACACAGGTTACCTTTGAGTCAAACCCCTGCTTGGGTGCTGCCTCGCTTTTCTCACTTGCTTCTGAATGATCATCGTCAGGGCATAGCATGATACCAAACCGTGAAGGACAAGGAGAACAATATTGACCACACGAAGCACAATTCACTCAAGCTGGATCTTCGTGAACAGAAAACCATAGTACGTACAGTCGGGAGTTTTAGGTATCCCTTGTGGTACGAGCTTGAACCAGTACCACAGCTGAAAGCCCACAACAGCCGTAACGAGCAAGATGCAGAACTCGCTACTTGTTTCACCAGGATTGATTCTAGGAGATCTTCCAGGGTCGAGGTTAGGATCGAAGCGAGTCGTAAATCGCCATATCCAAAGAGACACCACAGAAAATTGGTTACTAAAGGTAAGCAAGAGAATGATGTACACCTCGACTAGCTGAATGTCATTGAGAGCAACTCGAATGATCAGGCGAGGAAAGTGGCTGCCATGAATAATGTATTCGTGAAATTGATGCCATCGACCTCACTGGGTACGGTCCAGGATGCTAGTGGTCCTGCTAGCCAGGTGATGTAGAAGCTTAGACGTATTCCAAGTCCGTAGAGGTCGGCATTGCCAGGGAAGCTACATGTTGTCATCGTGAATGCATTTGGCTATAGTACATACGACACAGCCCTCATTTGATGACTTTTAATGCTCCATTGTGAGTCTTGATCTCAACACGGCAAGTCACAGGGCAGGGAGGAAGCTTTGTCACGGAGTCACGAAGCAGGGAGAACATCTGTCGGTGAAGTATCACAGGACGGCATATCCGAAACAGGAGCAGGCACTTGTGATATATATGTAAGCATTGACAGGGTGCAGCTGAAGTGAGCCTAGTTACAGTAGAATATGTGTTCGTACAGTGAAGTGTGTGTTCGTCTCACCTCAGCTGAACTCCTTTCCTCCTTTCCAGCTTGAACCCCTGAAATGCTCGAAATGCTCGGAAATGCTGAAACTGCTCGAAAGATACAATGGCGGCCTCTGATTCGTCAGATAATCTGCCCCAATCTCTTGTTATCTCTCACATCCTCTCATGCTAGTATAAGAGTCTGAGAAGCCCAGATTGTTTCAGAAGTGTATCATATGTGCCCTCTTGCTTTCCTCTCCACCCTCACCTTTTTCATCTGAAGAAAGAGGCATATTTTGCCACTCGTCCGAACTTCTTATTGACCTTGTGATGACGCTGTCTCGCTATCACATGCCTACCGAGAAAGATTCAGAGGCGTGATCGTGACCGATGGCGAGAATTCCGTCATGTACACAGTACGACTTACGTAAAGAATACCTTACCTTTGCGAGCATGTTGATGATGGCAAAAGCATGGTGATTGAGGTCTTGGTGTATCATGTTGTTGGAACGTGTGAGGTAATGGCGACCAGTGCTCGAGAGATATCCCCTCCCTTTCCCAGCAGCATCACATCTCCAGCATGGCCGACTGCAGCTTCGAGAGGTCTCGCGGATGTTTCGGCGGCAAAAGGATTTCTCAGAGTGGTTCCGCGTGACCTGCGGAAATCCAGTTATGATGCCAGATGTGGTGGCAGAAATGGACGACTTCGGCCTGCGACATGCCGCGGGTCATCACAACATCGCTTTTGTAGCCGCGAATACTGTCTATTCCATCAATTCAATCATTCCCTTTCTCTAGTCTTCCACGCATCTCAGTGCATCCGTCGGGCAACACACCCTTGACAGAGTCTGGCAAACAACTGCATCCGCGAGTTTCGCATATTCCAACACTCTCTGCTGTCCCTCCACCCCTGCCTCACCATGCACCTCCCTTCAGCCGCCTCTCTCGACTTCGACATTGACAAACACCTCTCCGCGATCATTCCACGCAATCGCCTCGATAGATTACCAAGACCAATTTCCCACTTCCTCGGCTACAGAGAAACACCACGGAAACCAATCGGCAACATCATAGTCGCGGCATGGAGCTTGTTAGGCGGCTTCATTGGCATACTAGCAGTAGCGGGGCTGTTTAAGGCAAGCTTCGTGGAGGCCAGAGGAGGACCGGTCATTGTGGGCAGTTTTGTACGTGTTCTCTTCCGTTCTGGCACTATTTCCTTCTGCAGACTTTCAAGACCAAGCCGCTAACACATCCTCCTCACCATTCAGGGCGCAGCATCCATCCTCCTCCTCTCCGCCATCGAATCCCCCTTCTCCCAACCCCGCAACGCCATCCTCGGCCAACTCTTCGCCTCCCTCATCGGCGTCTCCATAACCAAGCTCTTCGCCCTGATCCCTCCCTCCACCTCTTCCTCCGCACCCAGCCCCAACGACCTGACCATCCTCGCCGGCGCCCTCGCCGTCGGCATCTCGAGCGCAGTCATGGTCCTCACAAAGACAATACATCCGCCCGCCGGGGCATCGGCCCTGTTGGCTGCGACCGAGCCGGCGATTGTGGGACTGGGATGGCTGTATGTGGGCGTTATGGTGCTGGGGACGGTCATCATGATTGCGGCGGCGTCTGTGGTTAATAATGTGCAGAGGCGATTTCCGGTGTATTGGTGGGCGTCCGCGAGTGCGGCGGCGCCGGTGCCTGTGGCTAAGGAGGAGAAGGATGTGGAGAGTCAAGGGGTTGGGAAGACGACGAATAAGCTTTCTCGTGAGGACGGGCCGAGTCGGGAAGGAGATGGAGATGGGGTGGACGGGGAGGAGGGAAGAGGGGATGTGAGACATAGGGAGGATGCGGAGGATGTGGTCATCAGTGCTGGACGGGGCATTGTACTGCCAGCGCGGGTTCATGTATCAGAGGAGGAACTTGAGGTGTTGCGGATACTGGCGGAGAGGTTGCGGGAGCTGCAAGAGACGAATGAGCTGCACAAGGTGGAAACGACGGGGACGCACTCGCTGGCGAGCACTGACACATTACATGATAACGGGCGTGTCGATTGACAAGCTGGAATTATCTAACGAATTAATGACTTGATACATGACTGTGCAGGGCATGATTACTCTATCACGGAGTTCCACCGTCCACACCATGCTTCATCCTCTCCAACGCCTTGAGCCTACTAACCTTATGATCCACAACCGGCTTGGGATATCCATTCCTCGCCGCCACCTTCCCTTCTCCCCTCCCATACGGATCATGTACCGCCTTCCCCTTGACGTCCCTCAGCTCCGGCACCCATTTCCTGATGTACTCACCCTCCTCATCAAACTTCTCGCTCTGCAACAATGGATTGAACACCCTGACCCACGGCTGCGGATCCACACCCACACTCGCACTAAAGCCCCACCCGCCATTATTCGATGCAAAGTCCCCGTCGACCAGATGCTCCATGAAGTAACGCTCGCCGCGGCGCCAGTCGAGGAGGAGATCCTTGGTGAGGAAGGATGCGGTGATCATACGTGCGCGGTTGTGCATGTACCCCATGAAGTTGAGCTGGCGCATTCCTGCGTCGACGATGGGGAAGCCCGTGGTTCCAGTACACCAAGCGTTCCATAACCTGTCACCCGGGTCGTCGTCCCATTGAATGTCGGTGGCCGTGTAGCGGAACGGCCTGTTCATGCACACGAACGGCCAGTGTGCGAGGACGTGTTTGTAAAAGTCGCGCCATGCCACCTCTGCGATCCAGCCGCCGAAGACGGAGTTCTCACGGTCGAGCCGGCCGTGCCCATCGAGATCGCGGGCACGTCGGACGGCGGTGCGTGCGGAAAGTGTGCCGGACGCTAGGTGAGCACTGAGGATGGCGGTGGACCCGGCAGCGAGGATGTTCTTTGTGGATTTGTAGGCGGTGATCTTCTCGGCAAGAAAGCGATCTAGACGATCATGGGCGGCTGCTTCGCCCGCGGGCCAAAGGTTGTGAAAGCGAGTGCGCTCGGTATCTGTGAGTGACTTGTTGGGAGGAGCGGCAGGGATCGGTGTGGTGAAGATGGAGGCAAAAAGGGAGCGTGCAGAGGCGGGGTTTGGTGAAGGAACGTCGAAGCCGGAGAGGTGGGTGGGGTTGCGCTGGAGATATGACACCCATGCTTTGTACCACGGGCTGAACACTGAGCCGGTGGGCAAAACACCAGGAGGGACTACGGCATCATCGTGGAGTGCAGTGAATGAAATACCATGCTCGATGCATTTCCGTGTGAGCAGCGCGTCTCGTCGTAGTTCGTCTACTTCGTACTCGATGCCGCAGAAGATGTGCTTTGCACCCCAGCGCCGACATAGTTTAAAAATGTGGTCAGGGATCGTATTGCGTTTCTCGATAGTTTCCACCCAGAGGGGAATGTCCAGTGCGGCGAGTTCATCTTTGAGCACCGCCAAAGTTCGCAGCTCAAAGTCGACTCGGACAGGTGCGGTGAGATGCGCTTGGTAGTCTTCCGGGCTGACGATGAACATGCATATCAGTGGGACACCGGCTTCCTTTGCTTTGGCGCTGGCCAACGACAGAGGGCGATTATCGTTGAGACGCAAGTCGCGCTTGAACCAGTGCAGTACAGCATTACCAGTAACAATAGCATTTCGAGATGCTGCGGTTAATGCTACTGCTTCCTCGAAAACTTCGATAGGCCGCGAAATCTCATTGTTGCAGTACTTTGCACAGCGTTCACTTGATATTAGTGATGGGTAGAACTGGCGTTGGATTATGTCCGGGTGCTCTGTAGGATGAGAGACACGGTCCTCAGGTGTGACATGACGCGTCGACGATGTCGTGTGGCTGCGTTCAGGCGTGTTTGATACAGATGATGTCGGCACAGGAAGGGTACCTTGACGTGGCGAAAGCTGTCTACGCTTGGCTGTGGGTGTACGAGGAGATGTATCTGGTGTCTTCCGCTTATGGCCGATAGGCAGCATTAGACATGACGGGTGCACAGGATAGTGGTGATGAAGTCACAGAGTTGATGTATACACTGACGATCTGCAATGACCTCCGCTTTTGCCACTCCCTGGATTTTGTCAGGGGACATCATCACAGACAAGTATCAGTCCATAGGCACAAAGCAGAACATGACAGGGAGAAAATCGATTCCCTGAAGCATTAAAGCTAGGAAACCTGTGTGTAACTATGTGCGGCTGCCTTCTGCAGCACTTCAGATATTGTGCCGTGAGGATAGCCTATTCCATCATCGGCTTTCAGGCCACAAGGTCCACGTCTCAAACTTCTCCATGAGCGCTCAAGTTGCCACATTCTTGATCAGCCATCAGAAGGTCAGTAGGTACTTGGTGAAACCCACATGCAACTTTTCGAAGTTATCACAGCTTTTCGCGCATATCGTATTTCTCGCCAAATCATGTGCATTAGAGGAGTCTGTAGGCAGGCCAAGTTCGTCACGTCAGGCAGGGTAAGCTGAAGCGACTCGGGATTCCAGCAGTGAGAGTCATACAGTTTGTCTGTGTAGCAATCTTTGGAAACACTTCTACGGTCGATTCGTGCAGATGCTGGAAGTCTGTCAACGAGCTTTTTTGCTGATATATCGATTTGACTAAGTCCCTCTTCAGGCCACGATGTGCGCACGAGTGATTTTGCAGCGCCGATCCGACATTTGAACCTGTACACGTCCTATTTTTAACACATTCATGAACAGGCTCTATGGTCTAGTGGTATGATTCCTGCTTTGGGTTCATACACTCATTAATGCAGGAGGCCTCGGGTTCGAATCCCGATGGAGCCCATTGTTTTGAACAAACCACGATAATTCTTGCAAAATCAACGACATCGCTTTCTTTTTGATGCTGTGATGCTGTGATGCTCGCACCGTGTTCTCTATCTGTACCACATGCAGCAGCCGCCGGAGAGCTCGAGGCTGGGGGAGAAAGACAAGTCGAAGGAAACGACGAAATACACAGCAGCGACACGGCAAGAATAATAGTACGACTAGGGCTGTTGGCAAAGCAGATCAGTGGAAGTGGAAGCAGAAGTATCAGGAGGCATGGCTTGATATCTTTCTGTCCAGCATACTAAGCTCCTTGTCGGTGTGTGGGAGTAAGCTTGTTGTCGAGCCACGAGAAGCACTTTGCTACAAATATTCGCAAGTCTCTAATCACTGAAGCATGCAGGATGCCGAGGAAGGCTAGTAGCACGAAAAGCACCAGGATCACAATAGAAGAATTACAGAGCTGGAGAGGAAACTTCAAGCCAATCCATCCAATGCTCACCACACCAAACCGTCCACGGGCAGGGCGGCTTCTAATTTATTCAAAGGCATGCTTCCGCAATGTGTTACACCTCAGCGACAAATGCGCGTTGTCAAGATACCCTTAAGTCCTACATCGCGGCTCGGTGGTCATCTGCGGAAGCCACGATATGTGACACGGATTCGAAGGAGGCAACAGGTGAAGACGAGGCACGCGGCAGTAATACGGCAAGAGCGAGACTGCGGATGTGACTGGGGGACAGACAGGTAGGAGTGAAAATTAGAAGAGGGGCATAAGTTTTCTGCCACGTACTTATCTACCGAGTCAATGTGCACTGCCTGAAAGACTTATGGAACACCATGCTTCCTCGTCGTCGCATGAACCTTTTCATGTCATGTCGTGTCATTCAGTATCGTGATGAGTGCCTCGACTTCCTTGACACTATACTTCCCTCACCATTGCATAAATTCCCATGTCATCGGTGTGTGTCACAATGAAGTGCCTTGCCAGAATGCCAACCCTATTCATCCGGACCATCATGTCATGTCATACTGCTCATTGCTTACAACCAACTGCTCAGTCAGTTGAACGTCAAGATTGCTCACGGCACCCCCTACTCAGTGCTCATAGATCACTCATTTCAGCATTATCGTCGTTCGATACATGGCCAGCTGTCGTTTCGGCACTCCCGGAGCGAGTATTGCGACCGGACAGACCTGCAGCGCTGCCAGCACGAACATAGCGACCGAATGGACCAGCAACAGCGCTTCCCGTACGACGAGATGGACCAGCAACAGCGCTTCCAGCACGAGAGGTACTGTCGCCCAGAGGTGGTTGGACCAGCGGCATTTTCCCACTTTGTGGACTGTACAGCCGGATCTTTTCGGCATGACTTGTGTCCAAGGCTCGAGCTTTCGAGGGCTCAGATTTGAGGACGATATAAGCCATGTCTTTGTCGGCATAGACGAAATATACACAGTCTTCCCGCCTTTCCTGGCCCGCCTTGCTGCGAAATGCCTTGGTACAAGGCCCACACGGAGAGTCCTGGTCTGGCCATGACATGTTCTGAGTCTTGATCTTGGTGATAGCACGACTGTACACGTCAACCGTCGGATTGTTCCAATTGTCAGTCCAGTTGTTTCGTCGGGATTCGGACGAGAATTTGCGAAGCATTTCTTTTGTATCCTTGTGCAACCATCTGACGTTCGCCCAGGCTGCATCAGTCCCACCAGTGGCTGGAATTGAGATCAGCAATCCTATATGCACTTTCGACTCTGCTTCTGCTGTGGATTGATTGGTTCTCTGAACTTTCCTCGGCGGGCTTGGGGATTCCTCATTGCTTGACACGGGACCGGAAGGAGCCGGTGTCTCGGAAGTATCGCGTCCCGATGAAGCTTGACGTGTGAGAAATGCATTTGATGACATAGTAGCAGCGCCAGAGGGAGCGTTCGCACTAGAACTAGAGCTAGAGGCGGGTTTGCCGATCGTAGTGGGCGTCGTCTGGGCTGCTTGACCATGTCCTACACCTGGTTTGAGGCCAGAAGCGCCGAAGGTTGCCGCGGGTTGACGTGTACTTGGACCGGATCCAAAGCCGGTGCTGAGTCGAAATTGAGGCTGAAGACCAGACCCGAATGCGCTGAGGGTTGTTGCGGGTTGAACTACACTTGAAGCAGAGATCAAGCTAGTGCCGGTCTGAGGACCTACGCCGCGGGTGTAGACAGTTGGTTGAATGCTAGCGATAGACTTGCCGAAGCCGTCGATCTTAGATGCAAGGGCAGTAATGGACTGTGGAATGGCAGAGATAGACTTGACAAGGTCATCAATCTTAGCTTCGAGGCTTGTACTGTCCTTGTCAAGCTTCTTCTTGAGCGTGCCCACGTCTAACTTCAAGGCTTCCTATGCTTTCTGGAGCTCGACAAAACTGGTGAATTCCTTCGCGACTGCCTCAGTCAATGCGTCGAACTTGTTTGTCGTCTTTTTCAGGTCCTCTAGCTGCTCAATGGTTTGAAGCAAAAGGCGTCGTCCTTGGTCGGAGCTCTCAAGCGCAACACGGCGCTCTTCAAGAACACGTAGGTCGTCACTGATGATACGTCCAACGAGTTCGACAAAGCCGGACATCAGATTCGGAGGTGTCGACATATTGCGCGACTGCACCTATAGCAGTATGGAGAGTACCGAATGACAGTCTGTCTGATAAGCGATGAAGGATGTTTAGTTGAAGTATAGTCGATGAAAGCTGTTTGTGTCTGGGTTATTGAGTGTGTGTTGACCTGAGTCAGGGGTATGTCTTAACGCTGGCAGAAGGAAGAAGAAAGTCGAAGGATGGACGTGCAGCTGAGGGAAAGCGACGAAAGATTTGCACAAGCTCTTGCTGACTACGTTGTCTTGTTCAAAAGGACATCAGGCGCAGTCAAAGAGGCTAGAAAGGGTCAGGAGTGGTTGGCGTCCTTACAAGAGAAGCTTGACCGGCTCAGGCTAGCATGCAAAAATGTCAGGGACATCATCGAATCTTTTGAAGCAAGCGGACGGGGAGGAGCTTCGTCAAGCAGGAGGCGTCTCGGCCGAGGCGACAGAATGAATTGACAGGTTATAGCTATGTGGCAATGGAGTCGGATGCGGCTGGATAAGGGTATGATCAGATTTCTGCAGAGGAAGTTGGGCCACCGACAGTGCTTCAATGTTCCTTTGAACCTACCGAGTACCTGTCCGTAGACATGCTCTTCGAAATTTGCAGCTCCCAACCTCCTCATCCCACTTGCACACGTCAAATTCCTCCCAAACCATACTTTGTCCCCTGTCCCCATCCTGATCACACTCACTCCCCCACAGCCTCAGCATACCAATCCAACTGCACAGCACTAACACTCCTCGCATACGCCCTGGTCGTAAACACCAACTCCTGAAACATAATCGCTTCCACCTTCTTCCCAAATAGTACACTACTCGGATGGATCCCGACCGTCTGCCGTCCCTCGACCGTCTGATAACTCCCATCCGGCATCAACCTTGCCACATTGCCTGCGAATCCAGCCAAGAACGCTTTCAGGATTGCTGGTGTGCGTGCTGCATCTTCTGAAACCGTCGAGTTTGCCGCTTCTCCGCCAGATGCACGCCGCTGCTCCGCCGTCTCAGCTTCAGCAAGGGCAGACTGGTCTAGCAGACCTTGTGACACGCACTGTGCTCGCAACTGTTTGCGCACATCCATCACGTTCTTCATAGCGCGATGAGACACGAAGTGCGTGTTACACCACGCTCGGCGGTCGCTGGACTCTGCTGCATATGCTTGTATCGCGGCCATCAATGTGAGATGATCACCAGCGCGGCGATGGAGTGTGGCTCGGGCGACAGTGGCGGATTCCCGGGCGTCTGTGGAGGCCAGAGGAAGGAAGAGCGATTCGACGGAGAGGCAGGCGATGATGTCGATGAGTGAGAGTAGTAGAGCACTGTCTTCTGCGGGTGGCGTGGTAGAACTGGTGGTGTTCACTGCGGAAAGTAGAACCCGAGAGAGTGGCGGAGGAAGGGGTAGCTTTGCCATCTTCGTGCCAAGAGCTGTGATGCTGCCGTTATCTGCCAACGCGCCGAGACGATGCAGCTGTAGCAGAGCTTTCCGCACAGCAAGAGGTTCTGGCGGAGAAAGAAAGGGAAAGTTGAGAATGTCGTCCACGCCGCGAGCTTTCATGGTGAGAATGGACGATGCGAGGTCGGCACGTAGGATCTCTGGGACATTGACAGGATCCAGCGCTAGATAGTCTGACTCTGTGTATAGACGAAAGCATTTACCAGGCGCTTCACGTCCAGCACGACCTTTTCGCTGAATTGCAGCTGATTTCGAAATCGGCTTGACGAGTAGCGAGTCAAGTCCAAGAGCAGTGCGGAATTCTTTCACTTTTGCCAGTCCAGAATCAATGACGTGGCGCACTCCTGGGATGGTGACGGAAGTTTCGGCAATGTTGGTGGCGAGTATGACTTTTCGTGTTCCGCGTGGTGTTGGCTGGAAGACGGCTTGTTGCGCTGCGGCGGGCAATGCGGCGAAAATGGGTAGACAGAGGATACGAGGGACTTCAGGACCCATTGCAGCAGCATATTCGTTGACGAGGGCTTCCAAAGATTCGACAGTGTCCTGACCAGTAAGGAAGACAAGTATATCGCCAGGGAGTGGTTCAGCGTAGTGTATTTGGAAGATTGTCTTGAGTGCAGCTTCGGAAAAGTCTTGACTAGCTTCTGGAAGATAGCTGACCTCCACAGCATGTTGACGGCCTTCTATGTAGCAAGTCGTGATGTGTTCCGAGGATAGTTCAGTTTCTGCTGATTTTGCAGATTGTGATTCATCAGCCTTGGGTGACTTATCTTGAGAAGACGACTCCTCTTTCTCATCTGAATCTGAAAAACCTGACCATGAAGAACTTGTCTCTTCGGCATCATTCTTGCTACCCTTTGAATCTGTCTTTGCATTTCCATTGACCTTAGAAAGTGCTTGCTCAAATGCCTGTTCGTTCTTCGACTTTTTCGAACCTTCGGTGACCTTCGACTTCTGCTCTTTCTGCCTATACCCCTCATCGAAGAACTTCCACAGTGCTTCCGTATCTGCTGTAGCACTCATCACAACAACCTTCAAAGGCACACCTTTCCTGCCCTTTTTGTCACTCGTGACTATCCTCCGCAGAAAACCCAGAATCAAATCCACATTCACACCTCTTTCATGCACTTCATCAACCACAATACAGCTATACTGTGTCAACCAAGGATCTCGCAGCATCTCTTGCAATAGTGTTCCGTCAGTCAAGAACTTGATCTTTGTATTGGGTGAAGTGTTATTATCGAATCTGACCGAGTAACCCACTTTGCTATTCGGTGAATCTTTGCCCAGCAGTGACCCCATCTCATCTGCCACACGTCTTGCCAAAGTCGTCGCTGCCACTCGCCTTGGCTGCGTGATGCCAATCATGCCTCTACACCACGATTCACCAAGCAGAAACTGAGGCACCTGTGTCGATTTACCACTACCAGTCTCACCAACAAGAATCATCACATCTTTTGAGCCGTGCAACCCGAGACGGATCTCCGCTGTATGAGACCAGATTGGTAGCTGTGATCGGGCATTTTGCAGCGCGCGAGTCTTGTCAGTGAGGCGACTTTTGGTACCAGTATATTTTTGTTCTGCACCTGGCTTTGCCGTGGGTCGAATGTTGTTACTACGGCCGCCATGAGACTTCACACCGTTGGTAAGAGGTCTTTTTGCTATGTCACCAGACTCTCCACTAGAGCTGGAGCGCTTGCGCTTGACACCATGATGTTCCTGGTGATTGTGATGTTGTTGCTTGGAGCTAAACATTGGCCGATTCTTGAACCCATTATGCGGCATCTTGAATCTTGACAAGATCCGAGCAATCGTGCGAACAGCTATCCATCAGCTTGGCCCTGTGTCACACTACGACGAGTTGAAGGAAAAAGTGAGAGAGAGATTCGTCTCCTGATCACGTGAGCATTTCCGTTGTGACGAACACGACCTCGGCTTGCGCCACCGGAATACTTACTCATGCGCAATTCTCATTGGTGATTTGACTACTATCAGATACTGTGTATGCGTGTTGTGATATCTACATCAAAAAGCCTGAGGCTACCAAGATTACCACGACTGGTGGACCATCGTCTGGTCTCAATATCCGGCCGAACAGGCCTTCAGTCACACACTATGAAGCGTGCAGCAACGACAAGTGCGAGTCCGATTAAGACGAAGAAGGCAAAGACAGAAGTACCAGAGTATCATCTAGCGACATCCATTAAGGATGAAAATGGAGAAATCGTGTGGCCAGCTCCTAAAGACCAGATAGCGAGGGCTCAGGAGATCATTCTACAGTGTGCAAAAGACAACAAGACGACACTGATCGTGCCAGATAAAGATGCTGATGGTCTCACCTCTGGCGCAATTATGTACAAGACCTTGAAGCTGTTAGGTGTTTCAGAGGAGAATCTGCATTATCACCTTCTGGAGAAAGGCAATACAGTACATTCTGATGCAGAACGCGAACGCATGGCCTCCAAAGAACCGTCCTATATCTTTGTCCTCGATCAGGGCTCACGAAAATCTTCATCCCTCATAGACCTTCCACATACAGGACTCGTCATTGATCACCACTTTGCCCATGAAGTAGACTTTCCAGCGGACTCCTCACACGTTACGGCTTGCATGTCACCTCCAGTTGCCACAGCTTCTCTACTGACCTTTGAGATCTGCAAATCACTTCATCCTGAAGTTCATAAACAATGTGCCTGGCTTTGCGCCATTGGGACCATGGGCGATCTAGGTACGACGATAAAATGGCAGCCACCATTCCCAGACATGACTGCAACATTCAAGGAACACAAGAAGAAGAATGTCACAGATGCTATTGGTCTATTGAATGCTCCTCGCAGGACTGCGACCTTTGATGTGAGTTCAGCAATGACTGCTTTGATGGCTGCGAATACCCCAAAGGATATTCTCAGCGACACAAGACTACTTGCCGCACGGAAAGAGATCAACGAAGAAGTAGAGCGATGTACGCACACTGCGCCAAAGTTCTCGATAGATGGCAAGATTGCAGTGTTTAGAATCAAGAGCGGCGCACAAATACATCCGCTTATTGCGACACGATGGGCGAATCATCTTTCGTCGCCCAAGCTCGAGATTGTCATGTGCGCAAATTCCGGACATATGCCTGACAAAGTCAACTTCTCCTGTCGCATTGCAAGGAGCGCGAAGGCAAACGAGCCTCCTGTGGATATCATCCAAACACTAAAGGACGTGGCAGAGGCGCACGAAAGTGGGACTTTAAGAGAAAGGATGGGAGAAGACTTTGCAAGGGGCCATGTTCAAGCTAGTGGTGGGATAGTAGGTCAACAAGAGTTTGACGATCTGATGAGTGTTTTGAGAGTGGGCGAAAAGCCCGAGAAAAACGATGGGGAGCAGACAAAGAAGAGCCCCAGCAAGCCAGTGCAGAAGAACACGCTTGCGAACTACTTTGCGAAGAGCTAAGTAGTATCTGGATCACAAGATCGATAGGCCAGAACATCATGAACAGGATCAGGATCTATATGTCGAAAATACTCTTGGGAGGAGAGTGACATTTTGGGAGAGTGCTGTAGGGAGGCCGGACTTTACGCGCAGATCCGGAGATTATGTACAACATGTTACTCATTTTAGACAAGAACATCCTCTTTCTTTCTTGGTACTCATTTCTTCTAGCCCAGCATATAGATGGAAGCAGTGTGCCCGATCTGCTGTTGAAACTAGTCGAGTGACTGTGCTCTGTGCCTGACACCAGTATGTCCGACCTTGATCGCAAGCGAGATGAGCTCTACGAGCAATGCCTCACGTTCGCAAGCGAGTCTACAGGACCCAACCACGATGTCTTCAATCAATCCGACCTCATGGCCACAGGCATCACTTCCGACCTCATGGAGCTGATGCAAATCTGTCAGAAGCTCATCTCGGTCAATCAATTTCAGGTTCTGCAACTAGATGGACAAGTGTGTTGGCGATGCCGCAGCAGGGAGGATGCTGCACGCATGTCGCTGATGAATGAGAAAGAGTTGATGGTGTACACCACGATCGAAGCATCTACTACAACGGGAATATGGACGAAAACACTATCTGCTCGGACAAATCTACATCAGAGTGTTTTGACGAAAGCACTGAAGTACCTCGAAACGAAGGGCTATGTCAAGCAAATCAAGAGCGTCAAGTTTCCGAAACGCAAGATGTACATGCTCAAAGATCTCGAGCCGACTGAAGAAACCTCAGGCGGGCCATGGTTCAGTGATGGCGAGTTGGACGTTGATTTTATCTCCTCGATTGCCAATATCATGGAAATCCGTATCAAGCGACAATCCTGGCGGGATGGTAAAAAACTTGTATTGAAGCCACAAGGGGAGGAAGATGACGTCTTGGAAGAGATGGAGACAGATTACACAAAAGATAGGCGATTTTATGCACCATCTATGAATGACAAAAAGCGAAATGATGTGGTTTCATATCCTGCTGGACATAAAGGTTATCCCACGGCTACAGAATTGCTCAACTGGATTGAAGCACAAGGTCTTGTCACCGGCAAGGACATACAGCTACAAGACATGAAGGCACTCCTCGATATCCTCGTGTACGACGGCAAGATCGAACGCATGGGCAAACGCAAGGTCGATGCTGCCTATCATGCCAGCAATGGCGCCAAAAAACGTGATGCAGAAGCTCTTGGTTCAGACGACGACGATGAGGAGGCGACATCATCCAAGAAGCCAAAGAAGGGCCGTGCAAAGCACCAGTCACCGCCACCAGAACCGCAGGAGGAAGACATGTTCAGATGGGTGCGACGACCTCTCGACGAGGACATTGAGAATGGTCCTGGAAACGGATTCAGTGAAGCCCCGTGCTCCAGATGCCCGGTGTTCAGGTTATGTGAGGACGGAGGGCCAGTGGACGCACGGAGCTGCGAGTATTTCGAGAAGTGGCTCGATCCTGGTAGTTAAAAGGGTGTACAGGGGCTGTGACGCTTTATGATACACGACACAAAAACATGCATGGCAAAGGCGTTCTGCATAATACCCAACAGTTGATTTATATAGCATGCTAAGCCTTCGAGCAGATTTATGAGCGACCGTGATACAAGATTGAGTATACAATTGATATATGGACCAGCCTAGGGGGCAGTCTCAAGCGACTTGCTTCTTGGTGATATGTAGAGCCTCTCATAGTCCATAGAACATGCACGGCTGAGTTCGATTTCATATAATCAAAGTGAAGTAAAGGTAAGGGTTGTGCTTGGGCTTGAGCAAGGAGAGTGAGGCAAAATAATCACAGATACCTCGATCGGGTTAGATTATGTTAAATCCGTCTCCGCCCACAACGATTTTCCAAACCTCACCGTCGACCTGAGACTATTCGAACTAAAGCACGACTCTTAAAACAACGCAATACCTCTCCCAATCCCACCTACCTCTACCTAACTACCGTCAATATGGAGAACGAACGCGGCGAGCTCGTCGACCTGTAAGCCAGCCTACGATCCTCCCATCACAAGCACCGATCGACCATCAGCGACCTGAATCCTGCCTCGACCCATCTATAGACCTTGCTAACCTCTTTCGCCAACGATTAGTTACGTCCCCCGCAAGTGCTCTGCCACAAACCGCATCATCAAGGCCAAGGATCACGCCTCCGTCCAAATCTCCATCGCAAAGGTCGACGACAACGGACGCTACACCGGCGAGAACCACGTCTTCGCACTCAGCGGTTTCGTGCGCCAGATGGGCGAGGGTGACGACAGCATCAACAGATTGGCACAGCGGGATGGTTTCTTGAAGAGCGTGTGGAGCGGATCCCGGTAGATGTGTGGAGGTGATTGAGGTGGGTAGCATGATGAAGGGTGTGTAGGACGTGGTCGTGGTTATGGGAAGAAAGCGCCTGCTGACTGGATGCGTAGCATGATCAAGAATCGAGGCATAGGGTCGCATGTGCGAGGCACTTCACTAGAGAATAAGCACAAAAGCTGTTATAAGCCATGAAACTGGCAAGGAAGAGCGAAAGGTGAAGCGGGAGATGTATCGACTTTGATGGCGTATGCACTGCATCGCACGAGCCCTATTCGCGAGGCGATTTCAGGACGAAGGCAGATAAAAAGCATCGGGCAATGATCATGAAAGAAGTTTCATTCTCACATACAGCGACGTGCGTTCTGTGTTCCCTACTCTCGGCAGACCAATTATTGCACGTCCGTAAGACGATGTGGTTAGTGACACGGTGAATCAGGCTTTCAAAGCTCAGCTTCTGAGGAAACATATGCAGAAGTGCAAAGAAACACAAAATAGTTTGACCTGGATTGCATGCTCCGTCTCCTTTCCTACACAACGCGCAAAGTGTGCTCTTTCCTTGTGGCTGCTCCCATCACACAGCAGTACTTTTCTTCACCTTTGCCCGTGCCCTCAGACTATCACTATGATGGCTCACCCCATCCCCATCGCGACCGCACCTCCCAGCCCACCTTTGCCCGGCACGCAAGTCCGCCTCCTCTCCCACACTGCCAGAACGAGGCGGGCCATGACTGATCGATCGACCAATAGGCGGATCGAGTACCGTCCCTGACGAGCTGCTCTTCGTCCATTGTCGTCGATTCGTCATGTGCCGCAGAACTAATTACACGCGCCTACTGATGAGCTGCAAGCGTTGAGGCTACGCGCTGAAGCACAGATACGGGCGGGATATTCTATGTTGTGCGTACGAGGACGTAAAAGGCTCGAGTTCAAATATGCGCTCATGCGGGTAGTTCATAATTGTGAACGGCCGAGTAAAGATCAATATCATCACATTCGCTAAAAGTATCGCATTTCCCTCACCCAGATTCACTCCCATAACCTTCAGAAACGCCGAGGTGTTGATTTGACATTTCATGCATAACCCTTGTTCCATACTCCTCATCATTCCAGCTTCTCCGTTCATGAGTAGAGCTTCTTGTCGAAACTGTGCAAACCATGCACGTTACCCTCAGCCTGCGCACTCACAGTCCTCAGCTCAAACCGTACAGTGCCCTTCTGCACACCCTCCCTCAATTCCGTGACGCTCTTGATGCCCACATCCTGCAGCGAATGCTGCACACCCGCCATCAGATACGGCACAAACTTGGTCACACTACCCCTGTCAAGCACGCTGCCACTGACGCCCTGCGCTACAAGCACCTTGTCGCCCTCGGAGAAGTACCGCGCAGTTCCGGCACTCTTCGACTTTGCGGCGTCTTTTGCAGCGATAGTAGTGCCACTAGCTGCAGCACCACCAGCTTTCTTGTCTTCCATGGCAGCGATAGAGCCCATTCCGCGGTATGCCTTGACGAGCTGGCCCTCCCGGGAAACGAAATATTCACCTGGAGACTCAGTGGTACCTGCGAGGAGACCTCCCATCATGACTGTTGAGGCGCCCATGGCGAGACCCTTGACGATGTGGCCAACATTTTGGATGCCGCCGTCTGCGATGCAAGGAACGCCGAACTTGGCTGCGAAGCTGGCAACGTTGAAGACGGAGGTGGCTTGCGGTCGGCCGACAGCCATGACTTCTTGTGTGATGCAGGCGGAGCCGGAGCCCATGCCGATGCGAAGCCCGTCGACGCCAGCGGCGATGAGGGAGGCGGCTTGCTCGCGAGTAACGACGTTGCCGCCAATGACATCGATCTCGGGGTAGGTCTGCTTGATGAACTTGATCATCTCGATTTGGTACATGGAGTTACCTTGGCTGCTGTCGAGGATGACAATGTCGAGGCCAGCATCAACGAGCGCCTTGAGACGGTCCTTGTCTTCAGGACGAGTTCCGATTGCAGCAGCGGTGATAAGTTGTTTACTGTCGGGGAGTTTGGACGCAAGAGGGTAGTGTAGATTCTTCATGAGATCGGCGCGAGAAACGAGCGAGACTAGGTTGCCGGAGGCATCGACGATTGGGAGCTTGCCCTTCTTGGACTTGCGGAGGATGTCATTGGCTTCCGTAAGAGAAATGCCAGTCTTGGCAGTGACAAGGTCGGTGGTCATCACATCGGTGACGGAGGCATTATCGTCGTGGTGGAATTGGATGTCACGCGTAGTGATGATACCGAGGAGCTTGGAGCCAGCCTTGCCCGTCTCTGTTTCTCGAATGTCAGCCATACGAGCCCTATCAAAGATCATATCGAGACAAGGTACAGATGTGTCTATCAGGATTGTATCTGGTCTCCGCATGCGGTTTCCCGCGAGTTGGTGGAACGAAAGTTATAATATAAAGATGTCGAATCATCATAAGAACTAGAAAGTGTTTTTATACAGCATAAGAAATGCTTACCAGTAACTGGGAAACCACCGAACCCCCACTTCATCTTCAAGTCCTTGGCCTCCTCGACTGTGGTCTTCGGTGAAAGCACAATCGGGTCTGTGATGAAACCATTCTCGAATCTCTTCACTTTAGCAACCATCTCCGCCTGTTCCTCGATACTGCAGTTGTGGTGAATAACTCCGAGTCCTCCGAGAAGAGCAATGTGAATAGCCATCTTCTCCTCTGTGACAGTGTCCATAGGCGATGATAGGAAAGGAGTCTTCAGTGTGATTCTCTTGGTTACGGGACTGTCGAGGCTGACCGCGTTGGCAGGAAAGCCAATGTAACCAGGAAGCATCAGGAAGTCATTGTATGTGAGACCCCCGTTCCTTGCCGAGTCGATGAGAGTGTGAACGTCGAGACCATCCTTGGACTCAGTCTGAAGCATTTTCAATGCCTGAGTGTAGTCTGCCACTTCCTTGCCCTGAGTGAGCATAGTCTTCGCGCCGTCGCTAGCATCACCGTTGACGATAGTCATCTTGTGCGTGGTGTTGGTGAGGGTTGTGTAAAGGTGTTACTGATATGATAGACTATAGAGAACACAAGCTATAGTCGGGTTAAAGGTATGAGCTTCTCCCAAGAGTAGAAAGAAAGAGAGCAGGACTCGGTATGCAGAGAAGAAAAAGATCTCCCGCGCGTGCTCACGGATTTAGGCGATAAGAATCTAAGCTTACTGTACCGAATCATGCCTGCTGGAACCAGTAAACAAAGTAACAAACAAAGACGCACCGCATACAAGATCTGCTCGGCGCTTCAGCACTAACCCAACGCTAATACACTGGAGACAGCATCTCACGACTCCTCTCGACACTCGCTGACACAGGAACGCAAGACCACGGAAAAGGTTCGAAGAAACAAGTGATGCTTGGGGAGGAGTGCGCGACTTGAATTGGGAACTCACCTCGACCGACAGCCTTCCTGCTATGAGCGCATACTCAGCTTCTTTTTCATCGTGTGGCCATGGTGTATTTTCAAGCGACAGTGCGTGGCTCTCGAGGTGCGCACACGACAAAATCGCCGAGCCCTTTGCGTCATACGGCAACCATCTCAGACAGTGAAGACGAAGATATCCCACGGCGCGGTGTTGTATCGCCTAGTAGAGCAAGCACATATACCACAAACACGCAATACGGAACGACACAATCACGACCTGATCACAGACGAGGCATCAGCGACATAAGTCCGACGAAGACATTTCCCGCGTGTGAATCGACGAACACATCTCCATACACCAGCCCGACGCGCCAGTCTCGCGCACCGACGCGACAGACACTGGGCGATCTATCACAAGCTACGAATGTCATTATACCGGTGCCAAGTCTTGCGCCTGGAAGCGTCCACAGCCGAGCGCAAAGCTTTGATGCAGCAGCACAGAAGGCGCCCGCTGTATCTGTAGTATCGCATCATTGGCCAGAAAGAGAAGCCCCAGGCTTGGGTCGCACTCATTCAAGGCGCGTCGTGGCTGACGGTCAACACGGACGGGGTGGAGAGCAAGATTATGGACATTCAACACAACCAGCACTCTTGGATAATGGGAATCTTGAAGAGCTTGGAAGGTCGACAACAGGTCACTTGAAGACGTTGTCCAAGTTAGCGGAGAATGGAGTCGAGGAAAATTTCACCATCCGTACGAAAGATCAGGCAGTCGTAGGTCTACAAGGACGTCGCAGATTGCAAGGCAACATGTCGATCAAGGAGCGAACATTACACGCACCAGGATACGGAGGTAGAATCTGGATGGACCAGCAGCGACAATATCTGCAAGCCTACGAATACCTCTGTCACATCGGTGAAGCGAAAGAGTGGATTCAAGATGTGATGGGACAGGAAATTCCACCAATTGTGCAGCTTGAAGAACATCTCAGAGACGGTGTCACTCTTGCGGAGATCGTCCAAAGCCTTTACCCGCACAAGATACTGCGGATCTACCGAAATCCTAAGCTGCAATACAGGCATTCTGACAACATTGCAATCTTTTTCAATTTCCTGGCAGAGGTCGAGCTTCCAGAACTATTCCGTTTCGAGCTTGTAGATTTGTACGAAAAGAAGAACATACCCAAGGTGATATATTGTTTACATGCGCTCTCATGGTTGTTGTTCCGGAAAGGAATAGTGGATTTCAAGATTGGTAATCTGGTCGGACAGCTTGAGTTTGAGCAGCATGAGCTTGAGAATATGCAGAAAGGACTAGATCAGTCTGGTATAAGCATGCCAAACTTCTCTGGATTGAGGCCAGAACCTGCGGAACCAGTCGAGACAGAGGAGGACAGGATCGATCGCGAGCTTCGACAGCATGACGAGGAGACAATTGAATTCCAGGCGCAACTACGTGGTGCTTTGCAACGATTACAGCTTGGAGAAATTGTGCAGGCTTTGGGTGATCATGAGGAGGCAATTGTTGATCTACAAGCACGTCTGAGAGGAGGATGGTCGCGCCAGATCCATGAGTATCAATTGTCTAGGAGACAATTCGCAGTCAAATTGCAAAGTATAGTAAGGGGTTATATAGTACGAACCGACCAACGTGAACGAACCCAAGACTGGCGAAACCATGAGAAGGAGATTATCCGAATACAAGCCATGGTCAGAGCACGACAATCAAGGAAGCAGACTCGCCTTCTAAAGTCCCAAACGTCTCAGCACGAGCGAGGTGTGGTAGATATACAGGCTGCTATCCGAGGTGCCATGCGGCGTCTGCAGCTAGGGGAGCACTACAACGAAGTCCACGATTCACACAACTCTGTTACTGAGCTACAGAAGCACATACGCGGAATGCTGACAAGACGAAAGCATGCACAACGAGCTGGTGATCTGGAAAGTTTGGATCCTGTTTGGGCTGATCTTCAAAGTCATGCTCGTGGTTTTCTCGCCCGGAAGTCCCATGAAGGATCGCGAGCAGAACTGTTACGGCATACAGCTGCGATTACTTCTCTGCAGACGCAAATTCGAGCACGACAAGTACAAAGGGCACACCTCAAGCAAAAGGAAGAATTAGCTGCACTTCACGCACCGATGCTGAAGCTGCAATCTGCGGCACGAAGTTATCTGTTACGGCATGTGGTTAAGCGGGACCTTGAAAAGGCCACCAGGTCTAGTGAGAGCATTATTGCTATCCAGTCTCAAGCTCGAGGTTGCATTTATCGCGCGAGACTCTTTGATCAGCTTGAAGACTTCAAAGAAAATGAGGAGCAGATTGTCGAGCTTCAGGCAAGCGTTCGAGGTGCGCTTGCAAGATTCAGGATGACTGATGACTTTCAAGCCCTTGTGGCAGTTGAAGATTCGATCGTTGAGGTGCAGACACTCATTCGAGCAAGGGCGTTCCAGAGAAAGCACAAGGAGAAAGAGCGATTCTTCAAGGAGAACATGCAGAAGGTAGTCAAGATTCAGAGTATCTTCCGAGGAAGACAGCAAGGACAGGCGTATAAAAGCTTGACAAGTGGCAAGAATCCACCTGTTGGTACAGTAAAGAACTTTGTTCACTTGCTCAACGACAGTGACTTCGATTTCGAGGAAGAATTCGGTAAGCGATTTGTCCTCGGTTTCTGGAGATTGGGACCATACTGACGCTTTCAGAAACTGAGAAACTTCAGCAAAATCTTGTAGGGCAGATACAGAATATTGAAAAGCTAGAAGCCTGGATTGCCGAAATGGACGCAAAGATTGGGCTCCTCGCGCACAACAAGATTGCAAGTGATGAAGCTGCAAGACTCAGACACATGCCTAGCTCAGCACACCGTGGCACACCAACAAAAGACTCATTCAACTCGAGAACACTCAACAAAGGCTCTAGGGCGAAGCTCGAACGGTATCAGGAGCTCTTCTTTATCCTGCAAACACAGCCCCAATATCTGGCTAGGCTGTTCAGGAAGAACAGAGAGCAAGGCGTTGTTGACGCAGACCAGAAAAGACTCGAGTCGCTAGTAATGAGCACGTTCGCGCACGCTCAGAAACAGAGGGAGGAGTACTACTTTCTCAAGCTCTTGGCAAAATCAGTACAGGAAGAATGCAATGCTTGCGGAGCAATCCAAGAGTTTCAACGCGGCAGCTACTTCTTTGACAGGCTCTTCCGGACCTATACCCGTGCGCCGCGTGACCGCAAGTTTCTACGACAGACCTTCACTCCTCTTATCAGAAACATGATCCTTGATGATGACCAGCTTGATCTGGAGAGTGATCCGAGACAGATTTACCGCTTCTTACTGAACGATGAAGAGCTGAGGACTGGTACTTGCAGTCGAGATCCAAATCTGCCACAAGGAATAGCTATCAAGGAGCCGGATGTGCGGGCGATATTCGTCAAGAACTTGCAAGACGTCAAAGAACTTGCCGACCACTTTCTGGAGACACTCCAGGAAGCCATCCCACGTTTGCCTTTTGGCGTTCGCTACGTCACTAGACAGATGTTTGACAGTCTGTCTGAACGCTATCCTCAGGAAGATCAACGACATTTGCTCCGTGCCGTCACTTTTTGGACATGGAAGCATTACATCAAGCCTATCTTCACCAGCCCAGAGGATTCTGGTATTATAGAAAGAAGCGTGGACCCAGCAGGCAAGCGAAACCTCAACATGATGGCACTCGTGCTAAATCAGCTGATCATGGGCCGAGAGTTCGATGAAGAGCACTTTTATCTGAAACCACTCAACAGGTATTTCACAGGAACAGGTTTCTCCAAGATGGATGACATTCGAGCTCAATGTAAGCACAATAAGCACTCAGCCTGCCTTTACTTGAGCTAACATGCACAGTAATTGACGTACCTGATGCCGAAATAAAGTTCGACATTGGCCAATTCAACGACTTTTACGCCAAGGTCAAGCCGACGTTGTATATTAAGCTGACTGATGTGTTCACAATGCATAACATGGTTGCGAATGATGTCTCTGTACTTTGCTTCCAGCAGGAAGATAGCGTCCTTCGTGACGTCCTGCGAGAGCTTGGCAGTGCGAGGGCGAACGAGGCTGAAATGAGTGCTGGTCAGGCGGATGTGACGCTGTCCTTGGGTGGAAGGATGCACGCTGTCGAAGGTAAGTGCGCAACCGATGTAAGAGATGGCTCCATTGCTGACACGCGCTAGATCCCGATGCAGAAGTCAAGGCAATCTTCATGGAGACAAAGCGATGTGTACTATACATCATCCGCATCCAGACCGGCAGCAACTTGATGGAAGTGATGGTCAAGCCCGTCACAGAAGAGGACGAGATCCGCTGGGAAAGCCTCGTCAACGAAGAATTATCAAACCCAGAAACAAGAAAGCGGAATGCCTACACTGACGGCGCAGCCAACTCCCTCATCGACATCACCTCACTCAGCTACCCACAACTCAAACAGATCGCTCTTGAGAACATTCAAGAGCTCATGCAGCGAGGCCGACTCGACCGCCACAACATGTTCCAGGACATCCTCAACGAAATTGCCGTCGACATTCGCAACAAGCATCGCCGCCGCGTCCAGCGCCAGCATGAGCTCGAAACAGTCCGAAGTACAATCAGCCACCTCGAAGAAAAGCAACGATACCTGCAGGAGAAGCTTGATGCTTACAACAACACATACGAGCAGTCTTTGACGACACTGCAGAACAAATCCGCGAAACGAAATGGGCTCAAGAAGTTCCATAACCCGTTCGGGAAACAGGCGGGACATCTCAGAGAGTTGGCACGACGAGGCGAGGAGCCACGGTTCGGAAGCTACAAATACAGTGCGGGAGCATTGGCAAGCAAGGGCATCCTGATCTCATGGGATGGAAGGAATATGAAGGAGGACGACATCACGGTCAGCAGCAACGCGATCAATGAGTTTGTCATTGAGGGTAGTAGAGGGCAGATAGTGATTCCAGGGGCGTGCACGAGGTTTACGTGGGACGAGCTTCTGGAAGCGGAGTATGAGGGACGGGATGTGATTGAGTTCTTCGTTGACGATGATGAGAAAGGGGTGATGGCTAATAATAGGAAGAGCATGGACGTGAGGAGGGGAAAGAGTATGGATTTGGGGAGTAGAAGGGGAGTCTTGAAGGTGGATAGGCGCGCGTTCAGCGAGTTGCTGAGTAAGAAGTTTTGGCGCGAGGCTTCTTGAGTGCGCACTTCCAGTGCGCTCGAAGCCTGGCAGAGGTGGTGGAGGTTCTTTCATTCACTTTTCTTGATTCCCATATTGTCGAGCATCAGTCGCCGGTTTTGCATTTGGGCGGCGCTTGGAGTGGCATTGGCATGACTAGGAATAGCAGTTGGCATGAGGTGGACATGCTGCTAGTGGTGTTTCCTGATGTGTATAGAGAGAGAGAATGAGTGCGAAATGTACAGTATAGCAAACAACCCTTCAACCGATAGTCCAGATGCTGTAGAGCGAACCTATGAGTGGCGTGACCACTGCCTTGCCTTCGACAATCACCTACCATGGTGCCACCTTGAAGCCGCATCAGACCCCATACCTCGCGCCTGAGGACGCGGATGTTTATGCGAGCTGAATATGTTCGAAGTGGGATGATGAGCTTCGGTCTGCTATGTATGTATACGTAGGCAAACACGTCAGAGCAGTATGAAACACGAAGGACGGATAAAGGCTAAAGGAAGCAGGGAGAGTGTCGCGTGCCTTTTAGATCAACTCAGATTCAAGTTCCACGTCGAAACAGTATGACAGTCTAGTACGCTAACCCTCATCCTGACCTCTTGGACTCGGTGATTGAGTACATACGGCACTCTCCATGCCAGAACTCCCTATAACGCCACCCAATCAATTGCTATATCCGCCCTCAGGCCTGTATCCATACTCAAACGCAACCATCCTGCACATCTGTCCGCTCCGTCATACACTGAAGCGTCCCGTACCACCTCTCCATCATCACCTTACCATTAAGTCCTTCCCGCAGCAGCCGCAGCCGGCGGTCCCTCCCAGATGCCCTCCCTCGCCTGTCCCATGCTCTTATACGACCATCCCGTTCTGCTCTTTCCATTGGCAGATACCCAATTGGCGCCACCATTAGCGTCAGGTCCACACCCAGCCTCCCACGCAAAACAACTCCACATCTTCTGCTCTGGCCTCTCGTTGAAGTCATGCGCATACGCCACTTCGACGCCCTTGTACCTCTCATGTTTCTCATCCTTTCCCCCAGCCGTCGTGGTGTTGATGTGAGATGCCTTGCGTCCACCGCCACTCCACCCCCTGACAGCGGCCAAGACGGCAGAAGCGCATTGTACGCTGGCGAAGACGACGGTGCATTCGCCCATGTTGTAGAAATGCCACAGTTCGACGTTTTGCGCACTTCCCACCACTTCGAGGACGTCGCGCTTGAAGACCGCCATGTTCACGTCCCTGAACAGCCCACTCCGCGTCATCTTCAGCCGTCTCCTCGCATGAGTCGGCGCGGCCATGGCCGCTATATCACTGTCAATCGGGAAGGGGCCGCCGGGAAGCAGGTACGCAGCTGGCGCCAGCGTCTTGAACAGCGTGGCCGGGTGCGGCGTTGCTGCGGGCGGGTAGGGAAACGCATCAAGTGACACGCGCGCGGCTGTGGGGGTGGTGAAGCTGTTTGCGTGCAGGAATGCGTGGGTATCGGAGGCGTGCTGAAAGATGATGCAGGCGCTGAGGCCGGGAAGGAGATCTGCGGCGTCGGTGCAAAGGAGCAGAGACATCAGGGCTCCGCCAGTGGTTATCAGGCGGGAGATGGAGTGAGTGGTGGCTGAGTCGGGGAGGTTGGCGAGCCAGATTGCGCGATGTTGGGCGTTGGGAGATTCGATTGGAAGGGCGGGCTTGGGATCTGAGAGGGCGCGGCGGGGGTGCAGAGGCAGGCCTGGAGTCGCGGCTGAGACGAGATGGCCGGAGAATCCGGAGGCGGCTTTGACGATCGAGGCGACGCTGGCCCAGGAGAAGGACGGGTCGGTGGTTGAAGGCAGAGGAGGCGTGGGTGGAGAGCGTGGTTTGGTGGTTACCAGCACCTTTGTTGCGGTCGTCACCTTTGTTGACGTTGGCTGAACAGCGACGGCAGAATCTTTGCGATCGCGCGATAGAGCGCGTGGGATGCTGTTGGATGCGATGGTGCGAGGCCTGAGATAGCCTTCTGGAGGTGAGCCGATCACACTTTTGATGACTGCGGTGCCTGTCCAGGGTTCAGAGTCTTCGCAGAGTTCTGCAAGGGCTGACCGGACAGGACGACTGCGGTCGGAGTCGGAAGTGCGGGGCGTCCTCTGTTGGGTAGAGGTCGAACTTTCACCATAAGTGAAGCCAATGTCCGACGCTGTGGTCTCGTCACTGCCCCAGCGATCGTGTAGAGTCTTGATCAAGCCTGGAGGCTGGTTGAGGCTGGTTGAGGCTGGTGAAATGTCAGCTAAAAGCAAAAGTCAGAGGTCAGCATCCTGCTTACCGATGTCGCGTCCCCATGGTGCACCGCTAGGTATTCCAGACGAGGTGCCACTCATCAGAGCTGGACGCGCTTCAGCTGTCTCATTACGAATGCGCCTGGTGAACAGGTCCAGGTATGCAGCCGATTCGCGTAGCTTACCCGTGTTCGCAGTGGGCTTTCTAGAAGCCTCTATAGCTCTCCTGAAGTGAGCGTTGAGGCCTGGGATGATGAGCGCCTCAATGGTCGCGGCAATCTGAGGTGAGTTGACTCGTGCCTACAGAGTGCCCACGCGGTCAGCTAGTTCTGAAGTCAGGATTCTGTTCTCGACTCTTACCTGCTCAATGGCTAGTTCCAAGTAGACCAGTGCGCGGTTGACATTATCCTCAAGTGGCGCGACTTGGAGTGACTCGATCTGGACTCGTTCTTGTTGCAGCATTTCCTCTTGCTGCTGCTGCTGCTGGCCCTGCCACTCCCCTGGTCGCAAAGCCGGTTGCATTGCGAGATGGCAAGTACTAACCTTTTTGGTTTCAAAGTCGCTATCCTTCGCAACAAGTGAGATGGTTGTCGTACTGAGGTGTTCGCACGGTGTCGCGCTTCAGCTGAGCGATGATTCGAGTCTTGCAAGCAAGAGATGGAGGCGCGCGAAGTCAAGAACGATCGATGCGATGTTTGTTGAGCGTGAGAGAGTCCCTCGTTGGGATGTGAGAGAAGAGTGTGAAAGAAAACGATGCGACGAAGTGAAAGGTGGATGGCAAGTCCAATATAGGTAGTCAGCTGGCCTATGACGTGCCGACCTGACTCACGCGATGAAACACAAACGGTCTCTTGTTGCAGAGGTGTTTCAGCTTGCGACAAATATCGAGTGTCTCTGTCAGGACCAGACACGATCAAGGAAAGACATGAAGTCTATAATTATTATCGATCTAGAAAGAAAGTCTGTAAGCTAGTACAAGAAAGAATTAAGAAAGACAAACGCGAGTGTGGTGATACAAACTCCGCCCGCGAACCTGCATCACCTTGCACCACCACCGTTTGACCGCACCGACGCACGACATGTGCGACGTGCAAACGCCACGCATTTCCAAATCCTGTCCGTCTGATGCAATCGCCGTCTCTCTATGCAATGCGCGCTATCTTAACTCAATCGCATTGTCTTCCTCATCCTCCTGATCAGTTCATCCCTCATAGCATGTGCAGTCTCCTTTGTCCTTCCCATCGCATCCCGATTCTCCATTGCTCTCCTGAGCAAATAGTTGAGACATTGTGTCATTGTGCCCCATGTGCAGTATTTGAACACTCGCGGCTCCATACTACCATCTATTGTGCGTTTCTGAGCAGCAAGTAAGGCACAACTCACCTCATCTGCCATTCCTAACAGTTGCGCGTAGTTGACTTCGCCCAACATAGCTTTGTCACTGTTGCCTACAGTTCTGGCTGAAGTCTGCTGCTCTTCCTTGATGCGCATCGCGTGCTTCACGGACTCCAAATTGTGTGTTGCAAGGAAGATGTCTACTCTTGGCATCTGAATCTTCTCGGAAAACTTGCCATATGGTTGGAGCACATCATTGTATTCTCGTCTCATCAATGCTTCGGCTGAGCCATCGTAGCACTTGTCTGTGTCCTCTTTCGTGTCATGAATCAGACTCCTCGCTTCTGTCTCCATGTAAGCTCCTCGTACTAGTTTCGCACCCAATGTGAATCCCTCCGCTTCGGCAATAGCAATATGCGAAGCTATCGTCGAAGGTGTTGACTTCAGATAGCACTGATATGTATTGTATATGAGCGCCGGCGTTGGCATTTTCTTGCTGTTGTAGTGTTTCGCGAGGTCAAGAGTCCAGGCGTCCACTGCGGCTTGCGCATTTTGTGGTTCCGCTGCTGGCAATAGTCTGACATTCTTTGCAAGTGCTGCGTCACATATCTCTTTCAGTGCTTGCGCCATCGGCGGAGACGGCGATTGATTTGCTTTGAGGAGTTTGAATGCTGAGGAGCCCATGCCAGAGAATCTTTCAACATAGTCAGTATGAAGCGTGGCGGCTGCGTTACTGTCACTTACTTGAATGCAAGGAATGAACCTTCCTTTGACATTTCAATTGTCCCCATTACTCCCTCCTTCCAAGAAGTGATCTTGTCGAGGTCATTGACTTCTTGTGTACCGTCATCTTCAAGCACCTCCATCGCATACTCCAAGCACACCCCATTGTAGCCCACCGCCTCGATATCCTTGATGAATCGCTGGACTTCAGCCTTGTTTTCGCCAGCACAGAATTGTGCATAGAATGTCGTCTTCAATATCCAGCGGAGCAATGGATTTCGATCAACGTTGAACAAGATAGATCGAGAGTTGAGCATTCGTTGTAGAATCGCAGAGGTGAGGGAAAGAAGAGTAGGTGAGGCTGAAACGGTGGTGATGGTGTAGGTTCGGAGGATACTTGATAGTGGCAGGAGAGAAAGAGGATCTCTTGCTGGACTGCTGATTTGTTCCTGAACTCTCTCTTGTTGTTGATCTGCGGGAACCCGGGACAGTGAAGCCTGGAGTGACGGAAGAGTACTGGAGATGGAGCTGTTCAGTGTTGTGGTGGTTAGAAGTGGCGCCTTCTTCTCGGGCTCGGTGCTGATGCGACGAGGTCGAGATATTGTCAGGCAGACCTGCCCAATAGCCCACGCCGGCGCAGGACATTGAGGGACTGGTCGCTTCAAGCCCAGCTGAGAGAACAATCGCGAATCTAGCCTTGGCATGTTGGACGATGAGGTCGCCGAAAGTCAGTATTGTTCGTGCTCTGACCGTGTTTACAGCAAGTGTTGATGGATCTTGAATAGTGTTGTTGTTCAAGGAGGTCGCACCAAGCCCCTCGCACAGAGTCGAGCGAGCGAGGTCTTGGTCACACGCTCGGCGAGCATGATCAATATTACTGAGTTATCAGGTGATGAGCCTATCTTGGTGATCCATACCTTAACAATCGTGAAGTCACATTCCGTGGTTCCACAAAAAGATAAGGCACCCACCAACGGCTATATCAGGCACACAATCCAAAGCAGTGAAAACGGGTATATCAGACAACAGCTGAAAGTAGGCCTTGAGTGCTCATATTACTTTAGTCTTCGTCTTGTATGGCAATCTCAACATTCGCGTTTGTCTAAGACTGGTCGCTTGGGGTCAAGATCAGACTCAACAGTGTACTGTCCATCAATGCTCGACCCGGGGGTGCTTGGACTGCCTCAGACAGTACTATAGGCTTGTTTCAGATTTGCTTATATGTTTCATCATTCTTCACCTCCGATGGCAGCTGATGTCGGATCTTGATAGCTTTAGAGCTACCCCTCTCTCAGCTTGACGAGCTGAATGTACGCTATCTTTCACAAATTTCGACTTCTTTCTGTGTACACTCACTGTCAAGCTTCTGCCAGTATTGCAAGATTGTCTCATCAGTTCGTGCTCGCACAGTATTCCTAGCGGTGCTACGAACATTAAGATCTGGAATACTCTGACATGGCGACATCGAATATCCTCCCGAGTCATCCACGACCTACCACACCGAATCGTCCAAACAATCTGACGGAGACGGTCATGCTTTCGCAATGTGTCACACCTCAGCAACAAACCCATATTATCCAGATGAGCTTGAGTCCCAAGTCGGCACGGTATTCAGATCTATCAATCATTTGTGGAAGCAAAAAATTTGAAGTTCACAAAGTAATGGTCTGCTCACAGGTATGTCAAATCTGTGGCCTTTAGGGCCTTGATCTTGTTCTGACCTCTCTCTCTCACAGTCCGAGTACTTCGAGCGAGTCTGCGACAGCAAATTCTCAGAGGCCGCGACAAACACTATCGACCTGTCGTCAGAACCACTGCATGCAGTCCAAGCTATGGTGACGTCCTGTACGGCGGCCCTGTTGAAGATCAGCGACAAGACGTGGATGCATCGGACAAACTTGCTTTCTGGGTGGACCTGTACACGTTGGCGGACAGAGCTATGATCACAAGACTCGTTGAACTGGCCGCTTGCAAATTCCAGAGAGATGCAGAGCCTGTCTGGGCATCGGAAGCATTCTCCAACACCTGTCGAGAGATCTACAGCCGTCTGCCTATTTGTACTGGTGCTTTGCGCGGTGCTGTATGCGCTGTGATCATCAAGCGCTTGGCTCTCTTGTGCAATAGGTCGCACTTTGCGACTTTACTTGCGGACATACCAAATTTGGCCGTCGAGGTTACCCTGGCGTTTGGGAAGTCCTTGACTATAGTGGCGTGTTCTCATTCGACATGTACACAGCGGAACCAACCCTGGCAAGTCATTGGAAGCTTCACAGAAAAATGTGAAACCTGTGGTTGTTACACAATTCGTGTAGTCTCCGACACTGAAGCATAGTAATTATGGGCGAGGGAAGACTTCAGGGAGGTGGCGCACGAAGCCTGGGATCCTGGTTGCAGCAAGTAATCGCAAGAGGAAGGACAATGCGAGTTCAGCATGACGAGTTTGCATAAGGAGTTTCAGCATAAGAAGTTCCAGCATGACGAGGACCTTCAGCACGAGGACCTTCAGCACGAGGACGCTCAGCACGAGGACCTTCAGCACGAAGAGCTTCGGAATGAGGCGATTCAGTATAGGGTGCTGCAGCAATATCTACAGATGATCCAGGGGAATCCAACTGTCATAGCCACTTCGTATATGTACAAGCATACTCGATCGATCCTTCGACCATGATGTTCACTAGAACCTCCGTACAAGCAAGTCTGTCTCGATCACACCCTCGCTCTTGCGTACGGGAATGACGCTTTCCTCGCTTACGACATCCTTGTAGTCGCCCTCCTCTACTCGTTCACAACGACCATATCATTGCACGCGGCACACTCCGAAGCAACACTGTTGGGCATACAAGACAAGAGAAGGGCTAAGAATATATATGCAGCGCGAACCGAGATACATACAGATCCTACATATTTCGGTCGCGTCATGTCGTGTCGTAAAATATGAAGAATGAAACCTCAAACGCACCCCAACACCAACGTGAAACCCAAAATCATCTCAAATCCCCCTTCCCAACCTCCGCCCCAATCCCAGCCCGTCGCAGCACCTGTCTCGCGAACACCTCCTGAGCAATCTCCTCCCCCTTCTCTCCTACTTGCCCCTCATAT
>Ga0058698_10000139_pt1 | contig 41416 bp, 22 predicted proteins | sample AgamicAsSfe_FD_67288 | JGI IMG/M metagenome (GOLD analysis project Ga0058698, IMG submission 67288) | Agave microbial communities from Guanajuato, Mexico - As.Sf.e | ecosystem: Host-associated > Plants > Phyllosphere > Phylloplane/Leaf | place: Guanajuato, Mexico | collected 2012-05-30
GACTTGACTCCTGAACAGCAAAAGCTGTTAAGCGGGAGCGATATCGGTCGCGCAGAGCATACAAATGGCGAAGAGTCAGAAGACGACGTCGATCTGGATGACATGGATACGCGATACTGATGGATTAAGTAGACCGTGCATGACCGGTGAGATGGAAAAAGACACCGCAAACACTCCGCGCACTCTATTTCGTCGAGCTTAGTGGACGCCAAAAGCGGCACATGGTCTCAAATATAGGCGCCTGCAGGAACAGCCAGCCCCCAAACGCTAGTACATACATTTCTTGTATTCACGTGCTGATCGCTGTTGCAGACTGCACAGCCTTACGCCTAATATTGAATATCATCATACTTCAATCAGGTGTCCATTCTCGAGGATTGAAGTGATGTGGCCAAGCAGACGTGGCGAGAAAACATGCCGATGCCCGTTGCGGCGCAGCTAGTCAGCAAGGCGTTTTAACACGACTTTGCACAAAGACGAAGGTGGTGTAGATTTGGCCCCCAAGCTCTAGCACACCACCAAACTGGTTCGGGAAATTGCAGCCTTGGCTCGCTTTTCCCTGGCGCGCTATTGACACCCTTCCATCGCCAACGTCGCCAACGCCCGTCAACCTATCCCGAATGCAGGCAGCTGAGGCTGAAGGCGTGCATGTAATCATGCTACGTGTAGGAGCTTGGGACTGTTCATTGGCCTCGTTCATCAGCTAGGAGCCTTACGCGGGGACAAGGGCGACTGATCTTCACGCGAAATGAGGGCTGTGCTCGCGACACCCGGCCTTGAGCCCCCTTGGCTATGGACCCAAGCGATACGGAACGCCTTAATGCTTTGATAAAACCCACGACTATTCTTATATCTAGTGTACCGCTGTTCCAACACTACTCGACAACTCTGGCTGTTTTCTCACCACCGCAACACCCAGACTTAACATCCTACTGACTTTGACAATACAAACCTTCGCAATGGAGAAGCAAAATGGTAAGCAGTCGCCTTCCTTATGACATTGCGCTTCAACCTCACACAATTCAATGCATTCGAGTGAACTTGCATGATTGTTTGGAATAACCACGCCGCTCTCCAGCCTTTAATTCCCAAACCTCAAACACAATGGCTCTCTTGCTGACAGTTTTGAAGTACCTATGCAGCAATATCCTCAGTCACCAGACATGACCGGCCAACCACCTATCTATCATCAAGATCCAAACGCGCAACACTATCAACAGCAACCAGCCATGTACGCGCAACATCCTCAAGGCCAGCCTGCTGGCTCACCGCCACCCCAACACCCCCAAGGCGCATACATCCAGCCCGACCATGCTGGCGCTCAGCCTGGCATGCCTCCCCAGCAACAAAGCGGAGCCGTCTACCAGAACGCAACACCAATTGCAAGCCTAAACCGCGGTCCTGCGCCTGCAGATTGTCCTGCGTGCGGACAACGCGCCATGACCAACGTCGCGTTTGAGACGGGAAACACCACACACGCCTGGGCTCTCGGTCTGTGCTGCCTCTGCTGCTTAGGATGTATCCCCTACGTGATGAACTCGCTCAAGGACGTTCAGCACAAGTGTGGCCGCTGTGGTGTGCTGCTTGCGACTTGGCACCGCAGTGGAACCACTGAGGTACACATCCACTCTTAGGCAATGTGGGGGTCGCACATAGTGGCATACACGCACAGTCGAGGGGGGAAGGAGTTTTGAGATATTTGAAGGCGGATGATACCCAGAGAGAGAGAGTAAGGACGTTAAAGCGGCTGGTTGAAGGGTTCGCCTATTGGCTTTCAGGGGCTTTTTGGGCTGAATGTAGTTTTCACGTGTTGCGCGTCGTTGTCATACCCAGATTTGATTGTATTTGAAATTACACGTATTTTCCTGCGATGCTCCATAACGATTGCGTGAGACAGGCGAGTTTTGCAGCACAACTAGTCAGCCAGTATTTGTACCTGGAGACGCGTCTCCGTTCTTCATTAGTCAGAACGTCGCTAATATGTTTCGCATAGATACAAATTAAAGTATTGCTAAATCATGGAAGAGTGACCGTTCTAGACCTCAAACAACTGTACGATCTGACGTCACTTAAGGTCATTCGCGGTCATCCACACTGAAAATCGAAACATGCAGGTTACGCGACACCATCGACGCAGCGCCACACATCGTGAAGAAATAAAGGACAATCCGGCATCAGATGTGCCGTGTAGCCACTTATTACATCACTGCCACTCTATCAGCCACACAGAAGCCACCGCTAGCATAACCAAGCTTTTGCTACGCGAACCAAGCTTTTGCCAGCTTCCAAGATTCCTTGTCTCAGGTCGCTTGATCGCGTTAAGATCTTCATTTCCTCCACATCACTATGCCGCCAACCGTTCAGATCGAGGATGAAAGCAGGGTTAGTAACAGGTTTGTGGCTGATAATTTACCAATGCGGCGGGAGAGGTGCGAGAAATGATGTCGTTTCGCAGAATACGTGAGCGTGTGACGGTGTGTCGTGGGAAGATTAGCTTTGGGGGCTGCCGACCTAGAATATAAGGGACGTATCGCAAGCCTTCCTGTCTAGTTTTCACAAGGCCCATCCCTATCTTCATTCACTTTGAATACTCGGTCGGTACGCTAAGTGTAGGGTACTGCTTGCTTTGCTGGCACGCTACGCGGTTTGCTGTCCCAGACTACTCTTTCCGGAGCAAACAATCACAACAAAGACAACAATACGTCATCGGCACGACGTATAGATACCTCACTCCAGTACCTCAGCAGAGCATCACGACAACCATACCCACCATTCACAAACATGGGTTTCTTTAACAAGCGCAACACGACGCCTGTCGCCGCAGACACTACAACGGCAACTGGTGCTCACGAGAAGCGGACTAGACCCAGGCGTTCATCCAAGGGCGGCTCATCGTCCTACAACAGCAGACCTGGATTTGGATCATGGCTCAAGGCTACCTGGCTCGATATCCTGACTATGGCTCTCATGGGCGCTGTCGGTCTTGGTGTTTACTTCGCTGACCCAGCACCAAGCCGCAGCTTCCCCATCATCTTCCAAGATGGTGAGATTGTCTATCCCCAGTTCGCTTACCCTATGCGTAACGAGATCGTTCCGATTTGGGCTGCTGCTCTGATGGCTTTCTTCATTCCCTTTGCTGTCTTCCTGATCGTTCAAATCCGCGCTCGCAGCTTCTGGGACATCAACAACGCAACCATCGGTCTGCTCTACGCCTTGATCACTGCCGCTGTCTTTCAAGTCTTCGTCAAGTGGCTTATTGGTGGTTTGCGCCCTCACTTCCTTGCTGTCTGCAAGCCTGTCATCCCTGCCGAACTTCTCCCGACCGTCGGCACCAACGACAATGGCGTTGACGCTGGTAGCGGCTACGGTAACGTCGCAAATGGATACCGCCAGATCATGTTCGACCGCAGCATCTGCACGGGTGACAGGAAGGAGATCAACGACAGTCTCGAGTCCATGCCCTCTGGTCACACCACGGCTGCCTTCGCTGGATTTGTCTACCTGTATCTGTACCTCAACGCCAAGTTGAAGGTCTTCTCCAACCATCACCCGGCTATGTGGAAGCTCATCGCTCTTTACGCACCTATTCTTGGAGCCTGCTTGATCGGCGGTGCCCTGACCATCGACGAATACCACAACTGGGTAAGTCTTTACAGCTGTCGCTTCAAATATCGAGATCATTGCTAACAGATATCCAGTACGACATCCTTGCTGGAGCCGTCATTGGCACCTTCATGGCTTTCAGCGCCTACCGCATGACCTACGCCTCAGTCTGGGACTTTCGCTTCAACCATATCCCTCTCATGCGTCACGCTCCTTTCGTCTATGGCGCCGGCCCAAGCTCTTTCGATGGATTCCACGATGCCGTCTTCACTCGCAAGGCCGGATGGGGTACAATTGAGGGAACTAGCTGGGGCGGTGCGCCGTTCGATGCTGCAGATGGTCCTAGGGGTACCATGATGCCACACCCTGACGGCCCTGCTCATGGCCACCACGGCAGTGCCTCGAGCCGTGTTCAGAGGAAACCTGTCGGTGCCGACAGGCATGGTGAGCAGATGGTCTAAGTTGCAGCTTAGGCTGGTAGAAATCTCAGATATGTCAGCCTGTAGCATAGGGCTACGTATCTACCGAGTGCTGTGAGGTGCAGTTGATATAACACTGGGAACAGAGCTTAAGTAGGGCGTTTACTGGAGATGCCAAGTTGGCAACTCTGATTTGACGATTATGATAGCGAGGCGTTAATGGTCTCTGGGAATACCACGATACTATAGTATAGAGTCAATTTTAATAATTACCTGTATCAACTACTGTTGGATTTCCATCCAAGCGTGAAGCCCTGTTTTTGCCGAAACGCATCGGAATCTTCCCGAGTTGATTCCGAACACATGCCCGCGCGGGTCGAGCCATGGCGCGCCATATAACAAGATCGCACACAGGTACGCGTTATCAAGTCAAGGCCAATCTCAGCTTGTGGTTTAAAACCCGTAATTCCTAGTCGACTTTGCTATGGCATTGGGAACAAGCCTTCCTTTCTGGCCAGCCTTGGTATTTACTTACCTAGAGCCCAGTAAGCCCAGTCTCTCCTTCTTCTCCAACGCTATGCGCCAGCACCTAGACGTGTCCCACGGGACCAGGAATACCTTCTCTACCAACTTAAAGCCCTCCAGAGCTAACAACCTATAGTGTCGGAGCTCCTAGGCGCCCATGCCGCCTTTACAGATCCCATCTCTTTCACGGAGCGACAGCTCCCCGTTTCCCTCTCCCCAACGCCACCACCTCCTACTGCCATACTCCTCGCCTACTCCCTTGGCAGCCTCTTCTTGATTCTCGCCGCCTTGAACATCCTCTGCACATCCGTCACACGAGATGTACGCACCACACGATATTACCTGATGATACTGGCGTGCGGGGATATGGGTCACATGTGGGCGAACTACATAGGCATGGGCAGCGAGGTGTTTTGGAATTTCGATAGCTATAACGAGGTTATGATGGGGAATGTGGCAATTACAGTCGTGCTTTGGACAATGAGAGTTTTGACGCTGAGTGGAGCGTTTGGGCGGATAGGCAGGTAGCTGAAGGGGACCAGGGTAGGTTGAGCGAAACTATATTGTGGAAGGTCTATATAAGTTATGAATCCAGATTAAGTCATGAAGAAGCTGTAACAGATTCAACTATGAAAATCAAGTACTTGTAAAGAAACCAGACGCCTGTTGTTCTTCAATTCCAGAGATTAATGAAAGAAGATACACTTTTACAACTCTTCGAGTTGTCTCCTCAGATCTCGTACCAGCTCCTCGCCGTCTTGTAGACCTGTCATCTCAGTTGGTGCGAAGATGCCTACATCCAGAGCACCATTGCGTATTGTGGCCTCGACATCGACAGCATGCTATGTGTCTGTTAGTCTCTCTCCAATTCAGCTGTAACTTGTCGCTCATATCAACTTACCAAGTATGCCCCGTTCACGCGCTCATTCACTAGCCCAGCAGGTATCTCAAAGCTGCAATCCTCGATTGTCGATACCCTACCGACTGATTCCTGCCAGTGTTGAGCTGGGTTGATTGTGATGCCCTCCCTATTATGGGCATCTCCCTCCACCACTTGTGTATCTGGTAGAGAGAGAAAGTTGACGAATGTATCGACCTGGACACCAGTCCACTCCTTGATCTCAAAAAGGCTTGCAGACGCATTCGATGGGTTACTGATGTCTTGGAGATCATGTTGAACTTCGCCAGCTAGCTCTGTAAGCTTTCGACCGAGTGGCGTCTTCACGCGAAGTGGTAACAAGTTGACTGTAGGTACAACTGCAGATGCTACACCATCGATAGGCAGCGAGCGATTCGCAAGGTAGACTCCAATGACTACGTCCTCATCGTCTCGGCTGGATGAGTTTACAGCATAGATTTTTGCGTACGCAGCGAGGAAGATTGATTGCGCTGAAACACCATGTCGACGAGCAGTGGCCTCCAGATTCGAGGTCGATAGCAAGGCTGGAACGAAAACCTCTGTCTTCATTCCTGGGCTCCTAGACGGCTGGATCAGATGGCTTTGTGACAGACTTGCGAGATATCCCGCCCAGAAGGTCTTCTTCTCCATCATCGCTGATGCTGTGTGGCCGCTAGCGGCCACCTGGGCGAACGTATCATCCGGTAAAGGTGGTGTGGCGCCATTGCAGATAGATTGAAACTGTTGCATCATGAGGGGCAAACTAACACCATCGTACAGTGCATGTTGGATTTTGAGTTTCAATGCCCAGCCACTCGCCGTTTGCGAGGCGAAGAGGTGCACCAAGGGTTGCCTGGTAGCGATACTTAGCAAATGTTTGCCTAGGTTGTCATGCTCATCGCCAGTAACGTTTGTGATAGATGCTCTTGTATCTTTCGACACGATTGCTACGTACGGCATTCGTTCATCGCCAGAAGATGCGAAGAAAGTCCGCAGAACAGGAGTTGTCTCGATCAAGGCTTGCCATGAGTTTTTGAGGTCACCGAATTCCATAACACCATGTATCTCGTAAGTGAACTCCGCGTAGAAGTTGCTCCCTTTGGTGTTCAGCCACATCGAGAGCATGTAAAGCTGTCCGGCAGTAACTGGCAGAATATCGGTAACACCGGCATTGTCGACCCCAGCTCGGTTCAAGATTCCTGCTCTATCCAGACCTCCTGTAATTTCTTGAATGATTTCATGAGGATCGGCATTGTTTTCCAGAGTCTGTACGGTACGCTCGTCCAATAGCCTGGCCATGTTCTGGATCGTACCAGCTCGAAGCATATCACCAACGCTGAGAACAATGCCTTGCTTGCGAAGAAGGGAAGAGACTTTGATCGCACTAATAGAGTCCAGTCCCATGTGGAAGATAGTCATATCGCTCGTGATTTCATCTTCGGATGTCTTGGATACCGAGGCTAGGGTTTCGCGGATCTTGATAGCTGTTTCCGTGCTTGGTAGATCTCTAGCATTGTTTACTCCGATTGTCTGGGAATTACCGATCGTACGAGATGACTTCTTCGTGAAAGCCGGCAAGCCACATACTGACGTGCCCTTTGCGGTGATCTCGATGACAGGTGCCTCTGATCGGTCGATTAGGTAGCTGAGCACGTCATCCATCCGATTCAATAGCTCCTTCGACGCTTCTCTGTCAAGAACCTCCTCTTTGACCGCACAACGCCATACCAACACCTCATTCACTACTTCCATCTCCATACACACAGGATATTCGATGTCACTGTGGCCCTCAATACTGGAATATAGCTTTTCTTCCTCATCTTGTTCTTGCCCTGTGTCTGAGCTCTTCTGATAGATAAACAAACTCTCGAACAGTCTACCATCAACACCAGCCGCGGATAGAGCTTTCCGCAGGGGGTAGTGCTGCCACTGCTTGATGTTTGTAAAGTTGTCTTGTACGTAACGCAGCATATCTGTTCCAGATCCATGCAGAATTACCCGTATGGCGACTGTGTTCATGGTTGGAAACATCAGCTGAGATCGCTCACTGTCGTCCCTTCCAGAAAGTACGGATCCGAAAGTGATATCCAAGCTCTGAGTATAGAATGCAGAGACGAGAGCGAAGACCGATTGACCAATGGTTTGCAGTGACACATTGCTACTCCTTGCGAAAGCTTGAAGCTTGTCTACTCGCACTACGCTGTTTTGCTCATGGCGATGAACGTAGCTACCGAGTTCACTAGAGGCATCCGATCGTCGAGGAAAAAGGCTCTGCTCGGCGTCAGAGAGATAGTCTTGCCAAAAGCTTGCAGAGGCAGATCCGGAAGTCGCGATAATGTCTGCCAGTGAACGTTCGTAGTCGGGTCGAGGACTGAATTGATCTTTGTATGCTCGGTGCACGTCGACGTGCAGTAAGCTAAGTGACCATCCATCGTATAAGGCGTGTCCGATAGAGAGAACAAGGTAGGATTGATCCGGAGTATCGATAAAGCTAAGTCGGAAGGCAGGTGTTGACAGCGAATTCTGTACGATGTCATGTCGAAGTTCGTCGAATATTGACGTGAAGTCTGGCGTACTCTCCAGCTTGAGGTGTGACCAGAAGTTATGGCACCTTCTGTGGACGATCTGTGCAAAAGAACCGTCGATCTCTGGGTCATCTACCTCTACAAATCCAGTCCGTAAGATCGGCGAGGCTGCAATGACTGCACTCCAGGCGTCTCGAAGCTTCCCGATGTCAACTCCAGGACGAAGCTTGAGCACGTCGTGGTTGTAGTATCTCATGTATCCTGATGCAATCATCTCTGCCACCATGGCTTCTTGTAATGGTGTCAAGGGAAGCACCTCTTGAATGCCAGCGGTATCAGACGAACGTTGCTCGAGATATCTTTTCATTGACTGTTTGAAGGGGTCAAGATCCCACTGGGAAGACTCTCTGTCTGGTGTTTCCCTGGTTGAGATGTGCTGCACCATTTTCGAGATGGTCAGTCCGCGCATAATGCCACTTACGGGAATGTTCACTCCACGTTTCTTTAGCTTTGAAGATAGCTTGATAGCATCGATGCTGTCGAGTCCAAGTTCAAAGATAGAAGTAGCTCCATTGATACCATCGAGATCAAGACCGGATAGGTTAGCAATCTCTTCCTTGATCTTGACCGCTTCGCTTGTCCATTCGAAATGAGTTGTGTCACCAATATCCCGGATCGCTTCAGTCTCCAGAACAGTTCCGTTTTCTGCTATACCGTTCACTCTAGCATTCGATTCTGGTATGCAAGACGGATCTTGCAAGATCTGCCGGAATGCAGCCTCGAATCGATCAAGAAGTTCATCTGCTAGGGTTTCATCTGCGACATGACCTTGAGTAACTAAGGTCAGTTTGAACACGCCACTAGTCTTCTGCTCGATTTCCAAAGCCAAAGGATAGTCAGCGACAGCGTCACCATCCAAGATCTCCCAAACATCGTTCCTTGCCCACTCCTCGTCTCCTTGTGCGACTTGGTATGCGAAAAGATTGTCGAACAACGGTTGATTCGGGGTTCTCTTGCACCACTTCATGATGTCTCTTAGTGCAGTGTGTTGGTAGATATGAGCTTCGACGTTAAAGTCATGCACTCTCTTGATGATCGACTTCCATGACTCGCCGTGTTCATGACAATGCTGGTAAGGAATGGTGTTGAACATTGGGCCTATGATGCGGTCTGCACCTTCCAGGTCAATGCTTCGTCCAGAAACTATCACTCCGGTTGTCACAGGACTTCTGACGTGCTCTTGCAGCACGAACAGCCAACAAGCTTGAGCAACGGCTTGCGCTGTAACATTGAGCTGACGTCTCACAGAGTCAAAGCCCGTAAAGGCATGCAGTTTACGGGTGACTTCGACAGTCGTCTTGGCTGGCTCGCTGGAAATGGTGGGTAATGGAGAAGACTCTTTGGTCAGATGGTCTTGCCAAAACTTCTTCGCTCCATCGGCGACGTTTAGTGGGCCATGGGCGAGTGCATCATGGAAGGCAGGCGCGACCGAATTCGCGTCCTTGCCGTTGTAGGAGTCCCATACAGCCTGGAAGATTAATCCGATACTATTGCCGTCATAGAGCGCGTGGAAGATATGCACAAGCAGCAGCTTCTGCGTTGGGGTAGTGACAAGATGTACCTCGAAGAGATGTCTGAGTTGGGTTCGGTTAAGCTCCAGCCAGTTGTGTCTCAACCTTTCTGCGTGCTCGGCAAGTTGATGGTCTTTGGCCAAAGTTTGTGTTACTCCACTAAGAGGGACACCACGAAGAACTGCTTGCACGTGCCCTTCTTCTGTGTTCGCAAAGACCGTGCGAAGTATTGACGTTGAAGCATATACACTTTCCCATGCCGCTTGAAGTTGTTGTTCGTTGACGCTGTCATGCAACTTGAAATGAAAAGTGTTGAAATACAAGCCGTTGTTGCTTTCCAACGACCTTGCGATCATGCCTTGTTGTAAGGGAGTACTTGGCGCGACGACGTCGATTCTACTAGATTCGATCGATAGTGACTGCGCAACGGAATGTCTATAGCGATGTCGAACTGCGTGAATAGCTTGTTGTGCTGCGAGAAAAGACCCATTGTTTTGATCGACAGAACTGCCAGTGTCTAAAACTTTCGCAAGACGACGGATGGTAGGACATCGCATTACCGAAGATGCGCTAGCAGTTACGAAGCCGGCCTGCTTGAGTCTACGCGATACTTCGATCACAGAAATTGAATCCATACCTAGCTCAAAAAAGCTGGTATCCTTGCCAATAGACTGCTCACTCACAGCCAGTGTTTGTGAGAGTGTATGGCGGAGCTTCTCGTCATATTTCGACCAAGTTTCATCTCGATCGCTTGTAGTGGCTGATAGTGCCTGTAATTCATGGGAGGAAAGTGCTTCGTAAAGTTCTTTTAGCTTCTTGCCGTCTGCTTTGTTGTTGATGTTCAGTGGCATTGTCGTGAGAGGAACGAAGTGTGTGGGGACCATATATGGAGGAAGCTTTTCGTAACAAGCTTGCTTCGCACTCGCCATCCACTTGGCTTCATCTAGCCGGACCTGGATTTGAGCCCTGGAGAACTTGCCACACACCAAAAAAGCTACCAACTGCTCCTTCTGCTGCTTCGGATGCTTCAGTACTAACGTTGCAACATCAGAAATCGTCTGGCCGGACTGTTTGATGACAGAATTGATTTCAGCCACTTCGAGGCGTTGGCCTCGCAATTTGACCTGATCGTCTGCACGTCCTAGGAAGTCGAATGTACCGTCATGCAGGAGTCTAACCAGATCACCCGTCCGGTATACACGCTCGCCAAAACGTTCGAGATAAGGAAAGCGCTCCGCAGTCAACTCTGGACGATTGAGATAGCCTTTGCCGACGAGTTTGCCTGAGACACAGAGTTCACCAACGCCGCCTCGTAGAACAGGGGCATCGGAGCCCGGGTGGAGGACCAAAGATCCAACATTGTCGAACTGAGGACCAATATTTGAGGGTTTGCCGTTGGCCGGAACGCGTGGGTACATAGTGCATCCTATTGTTGCTTCCGTCGGTCCGTATCCGTTGTAGATCACGCCTTTTGGACCCCACACGTCGAGGATCTCTTGTTTCAGACTCTCGCCACCGGTGATGAAAACACCCTTGCAAAGGCTGGGTACTTCATCCGGGTGAAGTATTTGAGCAAGACTAGGCGTTAGATCAATGTGCGTGATATTGAGATCGGAGATAGATTTTGCCAAGTCTTCGAAGATGAGGTCTCGAGGTGCTGAAACAACGCAGATTCCAACAGACCAGCTCCAATACTGTTCAAGTACTGAAACATCAAAGTGAAATGAAGCAAACTGAAGCCATCGTGAGTTTGTATCCCAATGTCCAGCGAACAAACGCTGGAAGGCAAGAAGTGCCTGCACCGCATTTTCATGAGTTAGTTCGCAGCCTTTGGGTGTGCCCGTAGTGCCTGAAGTATATAAGCAGTAGCTACGGTCTTGGGCGTCGATGTCGTCGTTGCGCGAAAGCGCCGAGCCAGAGAGTGTACGCCAGTCGATCTCATCGAGCTTCATTACGGGCACACTGACGGTTCCCTCAAATTTGGCAGCTTGAAAGGACAAAGTTATCACAGCCTGAGCCCGTGAATCCTCAATAATGTAAGTCTGACGTGCAGAAGGTGCACCGGGATCGATAGCGACAAAGCCGCAGCCGGCCTTCAATACTCCCAGCATAGCGAAGGATGCTTCGGGACATTTGTCGAAACACACCCCAACCAGACTACCAGACTGAACTCCATGAGAGACGAGTAAGCGAGCAATTCTGTTCCCTTCTGCATCCAGCTCAGCATAAGTCCATTGCTCCACAGTCCGCTCTCCTTTGTCGTTCGCCGTCACAAACTCAAATGCGATGCGCTTGGGGTAGTCCATCGCAGTATGTTCGACGAGTTCGTGGAGTAGCCTGGCATTAGACGGCAACTCAGGCTCCTGAGCGGGCGTGATAGAGTAGAGTTGCTCGGTATGGCTGGTCTCAGTTATAGGACTGATTGTAGTATAATTTTCCATCAAGTGATCTAGTTGCTCAAGGATCAATTTGGCCTGCTCTTCTGGTACGACATGCGGTAAGAACGTGAGTCGATACTCCAGATATCCATCCACTGGCTCCAACTCGATCGAAACCGGGTACTCAATCGTTGCTCTTTCATCGGCTACTTTCCATATGGTACTGGCCTCTGTGCGGCCGGGAAGCTTCTGGTAGGCAAAAATGCTGTCGAAAAGTGCTTCATTCGGAAAGCCCATCAACGTCTGGATTTCCTTGAGTGGTGTGAATTGATGCTGCTGGATCTGGGCATTCAGCTCCATGATCCTTTTGAGGAATGCGACTTTGTCGTTCGTGACTGCACATGCCACTGGTACGGTATTGATGCAGGGGAAGACGGAATCCTCTGCTCCTTCGAATATTCGGCCGGATAACACAACTCCGCATGTTGCTGAGCTTTCTCCAGTGTAAGCGCTCAGTAAGGAGAGCCAACTCGCAACGCCAGCAGTTTGGATAGTGATTTCAGCATGACGACATCCGTCTTCTAGGACATGAAGTGGTTTCGCGGACTGGCGCGTGTAAACTAATGGAGAGCTTGTACCGTATCTCAAAGGTGCAAGGTTGGGAAAGCGGCATGTGTTTGCAGTTTTTCCGAGGTCAGTCCAGAATTTCTCTCGAGTGGGCGATTTTGCACCGCTAAACTGAATGATGCTACTGATAGTTGTGTCGATAGATTTTGGTAACGGTAAAGATTGATCCAGATATGCAGCAGTAACCGCATCGAGAATAAGTTGGAGACTTTGCGCGTCGAAAAGAGCATGTAAAATGGCCAGGTCAAGAGCATAGTGATCCTTGCCCTCAACGATGCGCAAGGCCCAAGGTGGCGACTGCAGCTGCTTCAGAGCCACATGCTGGATTTGCTGGACCCATTGATCGATTGAGTCTGACGTATCTTCCAAGGTGACAGTCCACGGCAAATCAAGGGATTCGCAAGTGTACTCAACCATAGCAAAAGGGTAAAGCGGATCCTTGACATGAGCAAACCCAGTTCTCAATATACTATAATATTCCATCACCATTGTCCATGCCTTCTTGAGTCTGTCGATGTCTACATTCAACTCCAATTGTAAGCGAAGCGAGTTCATATAAACAGCTCCTTCTTTGGCCAGGAATTGCGAGACCATACCGTTCTGGAGCGGAGTGCAGGGACGGATGGCTAAGATGTCGCTGTCCGGAATGTTGTTATCACTCAGTACCTGCGCCCTATGCTTGCGTTCAAAAGCACCAAAGTCGAACTCTGAGTATGTAGACACGTCTGATGGACTCGCCTGGTCTATAAATCCCGCAAGGTCGGTGCAAGTAGTATGCTTCAGAACATCAGTGGCGTTTACAGGATGACCCTGCTTGCGAAGCGCAGCAGCGACTTGAACTGCACTGATACTGTCAAGACCGAGCTGGTAAATCGAGGTTCTTGGCGATATATCGTCTCGCGAAGTATTGGACAGTCGCGCAAAAGTGTCCCGAACCTCGGTCTCTGTTTTACTCCATTGATGGTCCGATTCATATCGACATCCGTTAGTAAGGGCATCGACACCTGCATGGTCTCTGAATATGTCGATCAATGCTTTCTTGTCGACCTTCCCAGCCATTGATCTTGGTATATCATCAACAAAGAGGAAAAATTGGGGGACCATGTAAGACGGGAGGCGGCTGCTCGCAGCCTTCTTAACCTCTTGTTGCAGCTCGGCAAGTTTGATCTTCTCGATCTTGTTGTGTGAGACCAGGAAAGACACAAGCTGATCTTTGCCCGTCTGTTCTTTCTTCAGGATCTGAGTGGTCACAAAAGCAATGTCTGGAAGGGTGTCCTGAATGACATGATTGATCTCGCCAAGCTCCACCCTGAGCCCACGAATCTTGACCTGGTCGTCTGTGCGTCCCACGAACTCGAAATTACCATCGCTCAACATTCGGACCATGTCGCCGCTCTTGTAGTATCGTTGACCATAACGGGTAACAAATCGCTCACTTGTGAGATCAGGTTTGCCGAAATAGCCTCGCGCGAGTTGTGCACCTCCAATATAGAGTTCACCAGTACTTAGCATCGGCAAAGGCGAGTCGCCTTGAGATGAGAAGATAGCAAAAGACGTCGTCTGGAAGGGCTTGCCGATGATTGAAGTTTTTCCATCGCTTGAGGTGGGGCTAATGGTCGTGCAGAACGCAGCTTCAGTAGGCCCGTACGAGTTGACACACGCACTCCCCCATTCCTTTACAACTGCGGGCGACATGGCTTCTCCGATACAGTACAGCCACTTGACACTTGGTATATCTACTCTCTTGATTGACACGGCAACTGAAGGTGTAAGATCGAGCAAGTCGACCTGCAAAGAATTGATGACCTTAGGTAGATCATTCAACAAGTCATCTTGTCCCGCGGTACAAAGGGTGAAGCCGAATGTCCAGGCCAGAAGACAATCGTAATAGCACATATCAAACGTCACAGCGGCGTACTGTAGTAGTCGTGAAGATGAGCTCCAAGGAATGCGAGATTTGGAGCTGAGGATAGTTTGAATTGGAGCGCGATGTTCCATGCTGACCGCTTTTGGTACGCCTGTGGAGCCAGAGGTGAAGAGGCAGTAGGCTAGGTTCGAGTCGTTTAGGCTAGAAATGGCAGGATTGCTATTTGGCGTGGGCGGAACAGCTTGAACGTTGACAACGATCGCTTCGGTTAGATTCTTGGAAAGCATCGAGTTATCCGAACAAAGCACGAGCTTTGGCTTCAATTCTTGGAGCATGACCTTCCTGCGTGCTTCAGGTAGACTTGGATGTACGGGCGCAAAAGCGGCTCCGGCTTTAAGAACTCCCAGGATGCTTGCGTAGAACTGTGGGCTCTTTTGTATATGAACTGGAACAATATCGTCAGGCCTGAGGTTTGCTTCGATGAGCGTATGCGCAATGCTATTTGCGTTCTCATTCAAAGCTTTGAAAGACCAAGTCGTCTTCTCGCCATTCGGGAGCAAGAAGTCTAGCGCGACACGTTCTGGGTACGTCGCCGCCATGAGTTCGAAACCAGAATGTAGCAAGGCTGCTCCAGTCTCGAATCGCTCGTAATTTATATTAGACTCTGCTCGGAGGTGTGTTGGCAACTTCGTCATATCGACAGCCGTTGCATTGGGAGACGCGATTAACGATGATAGGCAGGCTTCGTAAGTCTCCATAACCAAAAGAGCCTCTGTCGTAGATAGGAGCGATGTTTGGTAGTGTAGGACTAGCTCCATGGTATTCGAAGTCTGGTTTTGAATGATTTCGCACACCACGGGTAGGTCCATATCGCCCAGGTCTTGTTCAAGTGTCCAAATAGAAGAATCTAACGATGATTTCGGCTGCTGAAGTATGACAAGAGTGTCAAAAAGACGACCACCGTCGTGAAGCACCCTGTTCTGTATGCGACGAAGCGGAGTCAGCTGATGAGCAAGCGACTCAATACTAAGGGTATGCGTCAGGCGCATCAAAGCATCATTGGACCGCTGGAAATCGAAGTTGACGCGAACTGGCAAAGTGTTAAAGCAAGGAGCGACGATGCGCTCGACGCCATCTCCGGCAATGCTGCGCCCACTGACGACATTTCCGAAGCAGATGTCACTCTCACCAGTGTAGAAGTGCAGCAGTTTTGCCCATGCAGCCTGTACAATCGCCAGTAATGACACTGACATATTTTGACATGTTCCCCGTATACTGTCGAGCGGTAGTTGTAGACGTCTTGATGAGGTTGCGGGCCTTCCCAGAACTCTCGAGCTATTACTGGTGAGGGTGGGGAAGAGGGTAGGCTCAAGGCCCTCCAATAGAGCCGCCCAGTATGCATCACCCTCTGCATAGTTCTGATGAAGCATGTGCTGCAGGTACACATCGTGAGAGACTGGCGGTGGCAGCTTGAAGTCGAGATATAGGTCTTGTATCTCTTCAAGAAGAGTGGAGATAGCAATGCCGTCATAGAGCGCATGATGGCAACTGAATAGCAACTTCGTGGACGGTCCATCCTGAGCCAATGCAAAGTAAACTGGAGGCTTCTCAGCTCGAAGAAGATCTGAGATGATGCTGTGCGTGTAGGATGGCAGCGCGTCTGTAAAGTCATGAAATTGCCAATTCAAACCAGTATCGCGTAGGACGACTTGCGCGAACACGAATGATGGGTCTTCGGTGCCAACGAAACAAGTACGAAGAATCTCGTGTCGCTCAACCATGCTCGACCAGCAGTTTTGCAGCCGAAATATGTCTCCTTTGACATCAAAAATCATGGTATTGCAGTACGCGGAGTCTGCGAATGACTGACCACTTGATAGCATTGCTTCTTGCAGTGGTGTACATGGTAGTATCCTTGCCACCTTGAACTCGCTTTCTTCATAACGCGCAAGAATTCGAGACACTTCATCTGGCTTGAGGAAGTTTTTCACGTTGATGGTCGGGGGCTTGGTCGTTTCGTGTATTGGCGAGTGCGAGCGCAGGTCGTGAGCAGACGCTAGTCGAGCAATTGACGAGTTCTTCAGCACCGTCGAGATGGCAAAGTCGCCTAAATCTAGTGTTCGAAGTCTATTACAAAAGCGTATAGCTGACACGGAATCCAGGCCCACGTTGAAAAATGACGAAGTCCTCCGGAGTTCTTTCGGTGATATGTCGAGTGTCCATGCAAGAGCCTGGGCTACGTCTTTCTCCCATGGCGATAACATTTCTGGACCTTCGTCGCTGTCGGTCGATTGCATGGTGGCTTCCAATTGGTTTTCCGCCAGATTCCAGAATAAGCTCTGGAGGAGGCCTTTGTCAATCTTGGCCTGCATTGTCATTGGGAGACATGATATGGGAATGAGATAGGAGGGAACCATATATGGAGGTAAGCGTTGCGATAACAGACCGAATAGATCTGATTTCACCATCTCGAACTCGGCGGGTTCCAAGCGTTGGAAGTGGTCAGATGCGGCTGTAATGGGTACCCAGAAGATGACAAGTGTTTGTGCATTATTGGGACGCGGTAAGAGAAGCGTCACACAGTCTTGCACCGACCGATGATCGAGCATGACTGAGGTAATCTCGCCGAGCTCGACACGCTGACCACGAATCTTAACTTGGTCGTCCGAACGGCCCCTGGAAAGTATGGATTCATCAGGCAACAGGATACCCATATCACCCGACCGATATAACCTCCCGTAAGTAGGATGGTTGATGATCTTTGTGGCGTTCAGTTCCGGGCGATTCAGGTAACCACGAAAGACCTGGTACCCTCCAAAGCAAAGTTCTCCTACAGCGCCACGGGGCAGAACAGCTTCGCTTTCGGGATCAAGTACGAAGGCTGAAGTGTTGGTGAAGGGCATGCCGATGTTGTTGATTAGGTCGTCTGGAGTAACCGCTGCTCGAACAGTGCATATGTTTGTGGTCTCAGAAGGACCATACCCTTGGTACAAGCCTTTACCTGCCCACCTTCTTCGAACGTGTTCTGTCAAAGCTTCTCCAGCAGTCACTAAAAATTCGACTTTTGGTACATTCTCAGGATCCACTAGTGCCGCAACTGTTGGTGTTAGGCTCAGATGTGTGACACCTAGATAGTTGATTGCAGCCTCAAAGTCGCGGAACAGGTCGTCTTTCTTCGCTGTGCACAAACACATGCCAACGTACCAGGAGAAGAATATCTCAAAGACGCTGACATCAAATGCCTGGGAGCAGGATTGGAGCAGGCAGGATTCCGCGGAGAAGGGGTATATCGTCGATAGATACTGCAGATTACTCATGAGGTTATCTTGGGTAACAAGAACCCCCTTCGGTGTACCAGTACTGCCAGAAGTGAACACAGCGTAGGCAAGATGCTGCCCGTTGTACGGCACGTTCAGATTCTGATCAGAGTAGTCTGAAAGCTGGGTGGCGTTGAAGTCTACTAATTCGACTCGGAGATTTTTTCGGATATCGGGTGAAGTCGACAAGTCGGAGACACAGACCTTGACTCGCGCGTCATTCAATATGGTCTTGACTCTCTCGATCGGTGTATCAGGAACGAGCGGCAGGTATCCGCAACCAAGCTTGAGAACAGCGAGGATACAGATATAAAGGTTGACTGACTTCCCCATCATGACGCAAACTAATTGATCGTTGCCAACTCCACGATCGGCAAGCACACGGGCAAACTGATTAGCGCAGGAGTTCAGCATCCCGTAGGTCGCTACCTTTTCAACTTCTAGACCACCACGTATGACACGGGCGAACTTGACAGCAGGTCTTCCAGGATTCGACAAAGCCCATTGTTCTACTGCATAAGCAGGGCCACTCTCGATTGGTTGCTGCCGAGGGGTAGGATTCGCGATTGATAATGAAGGTGTGGTGAAGCACCATTTCATCTTATCGATGTTGTGGTTGGTGCTCTCCAACATTATTCCCACTACTTCGTCAATCTGGCGTGACAAGCATTCGATCTGTTGCTCCGGGAAAGTTGATGTATCGTAGGTAGCTCGTAACGATATGTCACCTTCACGCGGTTCGAACTCGAGCGTGAGTCTGAATTCAAGGTCATCCGCGCTGTCGATGACTCTGGCCGCAAGTGTTGAGTTTGAATCCGAGGCTATTGACTGCTGCCACACGAACAAGACGTCAAAAAGCCGAGTTCCCGGTGGTATGTTGCCTGCCCTTACTATGTCGCGCAGGGGGATGGTACTGTGCTTCAGACTCTCTCGATTCAACGCTTGTGTCAAATGTAAAAGGTCATGGGTGCTATGAGCGTTGTTGAGGTCTATGCGGAAGGGGACAGTTGCGATGCAAGGGCCGATGATATCCTCCACACCAGCCACGGGGATAGTTCGCCCAGATGAAACATTTCCAAGAATAACATCGGCTGTACCGTTGTAGAGACTAAGCACGTACGCAGTAGCCGCTTGGAAGTATACCTGGGGATTAATAGCCATTTCGCGAGCGCATTCAAAGAGCCGGGACCGATCGATGGCAGACAGCCGAGTGAAGCGCCGTGTAACTCGGTCACCAACAACCCTCCCGTGGTAATTAGGTAGCGAGATCGGAAGGTAGCCACTGAGGAGACTAGTCCAGTAATTTCTAGATGACTGTTCATCTTCGGAGTTTATCTGGGACAGATATTGGACTACTTCACGGAACTGTGGTCGTGATGCAAGTTTCTCTCTACGCAATCGCATATCCAGATCATGCAGCAACAGATCGAACGACCACCCGTCGTATAAAGCATGATGCATGCGAAACAGCAAGCGAGGTCGTTCGGAGCTTGTTATTATCTGCGTGTGGAACGGCCGCAGGAAGTTTTCCTCAGACTGCAGTGTGTAAAGTCTTGAAAAACTGTCGACTTCCTCGATCTGAGAGGCGAGCAGTTCTTTCCAGATTATCTGCGAAAAGGTTCCGGAATGCTGTGACTGCGCAAGGAAACCTGTACGTATGATTTCGATTTTGCTAGCCAAATATTGTATGGCGTCTCGGATGTCTTCGAACGTCTGCGAGATCGAAAGTTCGACCTCAACCCAGTTGCAGTAAGCGGCAGGCCTAGACATCGTCTCCGCAAGCATAGCCTCCTGCAAGGAAGTGCAAGGCAGTACATAGGCGATATTGCTACGCCACCGCTCCAGCTGAGGGGTCTCTATGTGGATGAGTGATCTTGGAACGTCTTTTGTTGGACCATGCAGACTGGCGGCTGTTGTAGGCTTTCTGCACATCGCAATAAGATCCTCCAACGTTTGAGCTGACAGTACGTCCATTGCTCCCAGCTCAAATCCCTCTCGTCGCAGCGCAGATGCGATGCGAATTGATTGTAGTGAATCTATCCTAGCGAAAGCAAGATCCAAATCTGATCCAAGATCTGGAGAGATATGGTGCCTGATGATATTCAGGACGGACCGGCCCACATGATCGCCCAAGTTGATATTGGTAGACGATGCCGTTCCATTAGAGCTAGCCTTGCTAAGGAATTCTCTGGTGAGAGAGTCTCTGTCGACCTTCCCCGATGGGAGTTGTGGCATGACATCTACAAAGAAAACGTCTGAAGGAACCATGAATGCCGGAAGCCAATGGCTACAAATGTTGAGAACATCTGTGCGTGTTACTTCACGCCAATCAGCAGCGCAAAACGCGACCAAGGATTCTTGGACGATCATCACTGTTGCTGTACGACAGTTCGGTATCCTCATGATAGCCTGTTCGATCTCGCCGAGCTCAACCCGCTGCCCTCTCAGTTTTACCTGACCAGCAACGATGCGGCCCAAGCATTCCAAAATCCCATGGTCGTTGATCCTTGCGCGATCACCGGTACGATATAAACGACCATACTCCTGGTGTTCAATGAACGATGCAGAAGTGAGATCCGGGCGATTCAAATATTCTTCGGCAACTTGAGGTCCTCCAACAGCAAGCTCACCAACTTCTCCGGTTCTGAGAATCTCAACACCAATCGATGTTAGGTCTCCAGTTGGAGGGGCGATAATAAAAGCCGAAACAGTGTCCAAGGGGCGACCTATCGTGCTAGTCGGTGAACACGTCGAGAATTGTGGCTGCAACGTGCAGTGGATCGAGGCTTCAGTCGGTCCATACATGGCCCACAGTATACTCTCCTTTGTCTCGTCGCCACCATACTCGGCAATGACGTGCTGGGTGAGCATCTCACCGATTGTAAGTAGCAACTTCAAGCCAGGCACGCTCGCTCTACCCTGAAGAAGATTGCTCACAACTGTTGGCGTGAGTTCAGCTGCATCGATCTCCAGGCTGTTGATGGTTCCTGGAAGGTCGTCGAGCATTTGCGCACGTGTACTGCCAATTAACGTCTTCCCTCGGAACCATGGAAAGAAGATCTCAAATATGGAAACATCGAAGGTCTAGCACTGTGTCAGTACATGACAGAATTCAACTATGCTTATGCACTTACAGGGGCTGCAAATTGGAGAAAACGTGCAAAGTCAGGAATGTGTCGGTCGTGAGCCAGCAGACTTTGAGTGACCGCATGGTGCGATACGCTTACAGCCTTAGGTTTGCCAGTAGAACCAGAGGTGTACAGCACGTAGGCTAGATCCCTGGTACTCGATCTTGGTAATTCGATACTGAGGCGATCCTCACGATCGCAAAGCTCCTTATCCACAAGGACCACTTCGACATTGACTGCTGTTCGAATACGTTCATCGAGAGTTGAGAACGTGATGAATAGGTCAGGCGATATATCATCGAGGATAAACTTCAATCGCTCTATAGGTGTGTCGAGATTAAGAGGACAAAACGCTTTCCCTGCCTTCAAGACGGCCAATAAGACTATGTATAGTTCTGGAGACTGAGGCAGAAAGACCGGAATGATGGGCGAGACACTTTCGAGCTTCGACAGTCTTTCAGTGATCCTGCCAGCCAAGACGTCGCTCAAAAGGTGCAGATTTCTGTAGGAGAACTTCCGCCTTTTCGATCCATGTTCCAGGAAATCGATAGCAGTTGCGTCATGATCAAATGGCCGCACAAGCTCGTGGAGGAGATCCGGTCCGCTCAGAATCGAAGGTCGCTCATTAAGTATCGATAGTCGCTGGTTTGCGTCGTTTTCTTGAATCATGTCGTGTAAGATGTTAAATAGTGTAGCCGGTGGCAATGTTCACTGGTAGGGAATTTGAGCCGTTGTCGTCCCTAGCGATACCTCCATGAATGTCAGAGAAAAGAACTGCAGAAGATGCATTCGCTATTGCTGAATGGAAATTTGCAGAATGCGATAATGCTTAGTTGCAAGTTGCAGTGATGAGAAACTGCAGCACGGTGATTGGTTGAAGGGCCTCAAGTACCTTGAAACCAGTACACACGAGGTTGGTGCACGTGAGAACGAGTTCTAATACTCTGTGCTTGGGTAGCGCGTTTGAAGATTAATCACGAAGACCGCAGCGCTCTGTTGTAGGTGCAGGCAACAAGCGACCTTCAAGAACGCGTCGCGACCTCCGATTCGGAAAGAGCGAGCGAGCAGTGTTGAGGAAGGATAAAAGTTTAAGCTGAGGCGACAGGTATTTCGATAATTTCTTTGGTCACAGCTTCCTCCGTGATGTTGAGCGCTTTGTCCGTGGTTGAAGCGTCATACATCCTGGTTGACTGGCAAGTGGACGTGTCATTCGACAAGCGGCGCGTAAGATCTGATACCGTGAAGCAGACGCTTTTGGCGGCTCTGCAAGTGGACGGGAATTAGGAACGAAAACTGTTCGAGACAAGACTAAATCGAGACTGAAAACCGAAGCTCCACCAAATCATACTAGCCTTGGATCGTAGCGCAAATTGATGGCTGTAAAGGCGTGGGCGCGGCTCCGATGACGACGACGCCGTCGCGTTGGCTGGTCGGGCGTCATGTTTCATTGCCTCTTCCTATCTCCCCACGCTGCCGAGAGGATTCTGTTTGTCAGGTGCAAACAGGCAGCAAGATCCCGTTGAGATGTAGTGTTGGACGCGATCTCGGAGCGCTGCCGCTACTTGGTGGGGGAAGAAGCATGCCGGGCCTGCCGCCGAAAAATCCCGTGCTTTGAGTGACATGCAAGGCGGGTCATCCCTAAACAGAATTATCAGATGAAGTCTACCCCTGACATGATCGCAGGTGGCTGGTAGCCCAGCCCTACAGGAACAACTAGGTATGCACGCTGCATATCCCTCTGTCTATCACCAGACCGTTTAGCGCAAGCTCACATGCCCCTACCCAACGACTGGGCATATCTTATAAACTTATTCACATGCGCTTTCCATGACCGTTTGAACAAAAACTCGTCGCGCTGCCATTCTGGTGCGTAGAAATATAGCAAGGCGGGCCATCTATGACCATGCCAAGACCCTAATTTAGTTCTACGCTCCTACCATGTCTTCCATGTCGCGCATGGGTAGCTCTGACATCAACAACGCTGCACGTCCACTTCAATATCGCCTTTATGGCATCTTTTTTCATCACAACCCGCAGTCGCGTACTCGTCGCGAGACCGTCCCCTTCGCTTGTGTGCAGATGAATTGCTTTTGAGCACTGCAATACCGAAATCGCATTGAATCACGCCAGGCGCGCGCCACAATGCCCCGTTATCATGACGATGACAGCTCTGAGAGCCAGCCCCTTCTGGACTCAGAGGAAAGTGAGATCGAGGACGAACCGTCTGTCCGTCACAGTACGCAATGGGAAAGACACGTAGAGCCATCGCTGGCGACCGTCCAACCTCAAGCCTTTGATGCTCCTACTGTCTTTCGTCAACGGTTCATCCGCCAAATCCTAGGCTTGAACCCTTTTAAGACTTCCTACTTTACTTTGTACAGACAACTGGACGATGCTGGGTCGAAAATCATTCTCGTGTTGGGTATCGTCACTGCGGTTTTGGCTGGGCTGCCGCTTCCATTGATAGGCGTCGTCCTGGGTCGCATTATTAACAACTTCCCACCTCATCCAGATGAGTTGAAGCATCTGTTGTTCCGTCTTATGTCAGTCGCAGTCGGTTATTTCGTCGTTACCTGGGCCTGGGCTGTTTGCTGGGCTGTTATAGGAGAACGCGTGAGTAGAAAAACCAGAGAAAGACTTCTGCATCGTGCGCTGGGGATGGATATGACCTACTACGGTGCGTACATGCCCGAAACTTGCCTTGCGTAGATCGCATATTGACTTGAGATGCCTACTGCAGACACGGTCTCACCTGATCTGTCTAGCATTCTTACAGAGAAGACGCAAACCATCCAACTTGGCACCTCGGAGAAGGTGGGCCTTTTCATCGCATCAATAAGTTATTTTATCTCTGCGTTCACTGTAGGATTCATGCTCAATGCGAGATTGACTGGAGTAATGTAATAATCATCTTCGCCGAGCCAAGGAAAAGTCATTAATATAGCCAGGTTCGTCACCGTGATACCTTCCATGGCATTCGTTGTTATCTACGGCACTAAGCAGGTTTCCGATCTATCCAAACAGGCCACAGTTTACACCGAGAAAGCTGCCTCCGTCGCTGAAAGTGCAATCCGTGCAGTCCAAATTGTACAGGCTTTTGGCCTCTTCGAGCAGCTAAGCGAGGAACATGTTCATCATCTGCGGTCAGCATTGAGAATCGGAATCAGAAAGAGTGTTGCAGGTGCTGTCATGCTTGGTTCGGTGTATTTCGTGGCATACGCAACGAATGCACTCGCTTTCTGGTATGGCGACCGCTTACGAGATGGTAGCGCAGAAGCTGGCACAATTTATGCGGTCGTCTTTCTCATACTAGATGCTTCTTTCGTCGTTGGATCGTTTGGTCCATTCATTCAGACATTTGCTATGGCTGCTGCTGCAGGAGCTGCCGTACTGGACGTTCTAGACCATCCGACATCCGATATAGATGTGTACTCTCCAAAAGGAAAGCCAGCGGAAAGTGTACACTTCGAGAAAGACCTAGTCCTTTCATCCGTCTCGTTCGTGTATCCTGCTCGACCTACTGTCCGGATCTTAGACAGTATTGATCTACGCATAAAGTCCGGGCAAGTTACCGGTCTTGTTGGACCGTCCGGCTCGGGAAAGGTAAGCATAATTCTTTGGGAGACGTAGTCTTGTTACTAATGTGCCCGTTTTCTAGTCCACTATCGCATCCCTACTTTTGAGGCTCTACGATCCAACCTACGGCCACATATATCTCGGCAATGATAATCTGAAGTCATTCAATGTTCACAGTCTACGTTCACACATCGCGCTGGTCACACAGAATCCTGTCCTTTTCACTGGGACGATACTAGATAATATCAAGCATGGTATACCAAGTCGAGAAAGAGAGCAATTGACCGAGGACGAGATACTTGTGCGGTGCAAGGCTGCAGCGACGGAGGCATACTGCGATTTTCTAGACCGTCTTCCGGAAGGCATACATACGAAGATCAGCTCTGGGCCTCAATCTCAACTGTCCGGCGGTCAGAAGCAGCGCATAACGCTCGCGCGTGCGCTAGTGGGGAACCCATCGCTTCTTCTCTTGGACGAATTTACAAGCGCCATGGACGGTACGAGCGAAGCAATCGTACTGGAAAACTTACGTCGTTCTTCTGCGAGCGCCGCTCGAACTACTGTTATCATTGCACATCGCCTGGCGACTGTGCGAGATGCCGATCGCATCGTCGTTATGAAGGACGGAAGTGTAGAAGAAGATGGGCGCCATCAGGATCTTCTTAAGAAGAACGGTGTCTACGCGGAACTTATTAGAGCACAACAATTCGAGAAGGGACAACCGTCCGCAGCCTCATCGATTCGGTCAACCACTCGCTCATCGCACAAAGAGCATGAAGATTCTTCGAGTGAATCAAACGACACGATTCAATCAACTCCGAAGTCGCAAGGCGATGCGCCTAAGATGAGTGCGCTGACGTTGATTGGAAGATCATTAGCACTAAGCCGCCGTGAAACACCTGCCATAATTGTCGGCTTGGTTTCTTCCATCTTCAGTGGTGCAGTCATCATTGGCGAGGCGCTCATATTCGGAAACTTGGTCGAGCTTCTGAACGACACAACTGGAGCGGACGATGTCACCAGTAAAATCGCGTTCTACTGTTTGCTCTTCTTCGGTTTGGCCATTGTCGCTCTGACTTCCCATTCCTTTGGCAAAACTGCATTCGGCATGGTCTCAGAAAACCTCACTCTGCGAGTCAGAGATCTTTCCTTCCGGACGATCCTGCAGCAGGACATTGCCTGGTTTTCTCAGCCTGGTCACTCCCACCATGCCTTGATGTCGCGTCTGAACTCGGACAGTGGCAGTATCAGTGGGCTCTCTGGAGTTATACTCGGAACCGTCTTCTCAATTGCGACGTCTGTTCTTGGTGGCATTGTGCTGGCCCACATAGTAGCATGGAAGATTGCTATAGTGCTGCTGGCAGCCGTCCCTGTCATGCTCTTGGCTGGCTTCTTGCGCCTTCGTATCTTGGCTATGGCAGAAGAACATCACCAAACGGCGTACAACGACGCAGCAGCTCTTGCTTCGGAGGCGACATCTTCCATGCAAATCGTTGCAGTTTTTGGACTTGAATCTCATTTTCTCGACGGCTATCGAGAGGCGATCCGTAAACCGTATGAAGAACACCTCAGGTTCAGCGTGCTTGGCAACATTCTGCTCGCCTTTTCGCTCTCAATCACATATTTCGTCTACTCTTTGGCGTATTGGTGGGGGTCTAAACAAGTGCGCAACGGCAATTATAGTCAACGGGAGTTCTTCATAGTGCTACCTGCATTGCTCTTTTCCGCACAATCTGCAGGTCAACTCTTTAGCTTGGCTCCGGAAGTAACTAGGGCGAAGGCTGCTGCTCAAAGCGTCTTCTCACTACATGATGAGAAACCGACTATCATCACAGATCGGGCGCCTTTAGACTCTACCATTACTAATATATCGAACGGAGACGCCCTGTTGTCCGGCCCTTCAGCTTCATATGGTACGTTTGGTGTACGGGGCGAGCTCGAATTCCGCAACGTCAGCCTCTACTATGAGAGTCGACCAAATGTTCCCGCTTTGAACGACGTCTCATTCCAAATTCGACAGGGCGAGAACGTAGCTTTCGTCGGCCGTTCAGGTGCTGGCAAGTCAAGCACAATTCATTTGATAGAAAGATTCTTCGATCCAAATGCAGGGCAAGTCCATCTCGATGGGCAAGACATTCGACAAGAAGCTGTTCGCAACCATCGCGCTCGCCTAGCGCTCGTTGAGCAAGAGCCAGATCTTTTCCCAGGCTCAGTCAAGTTCAACATTGGTCTGGGCGCACGACCGGGCACCTCAGCCAGTGACGAAGACATCCAACGTGTGGCTAAGGAATGTGAGCTCCACGATTTCATCATGAGCCTACCAGAAGGCTATAACACCGAGGTCGGCTCTCATGGATCAAAACTTTCAGGGGGTCAGCGTCAACGCCTTGCTATCGCTCGAGCTCTGATACGCGATCCTGAAATACTGCTTCTTGATGAAGCAACATCTCAACTGGATGCCAATACCGAACGGGAAATCCGAAGAGCAATTGCCGCTGCTTCTAAAGGCCGAACTACAATTATGATCGCACATCGGTTAGCAAGCGTACAGCACGCAGACCGTATCTTTGTGTTCGACACTGGGCGTATCGTTGAGCAGGGCCGACATGACGAGCTTGTGGCTATGGGGGGAATATACGCCGCCATGGTAGCCACGCAAGAGTTGGATTAAACATCATTCACGATTCCTTTCCGGATTTGCATTATGCAACATTGGCGGTCCATGTTGGTTGCTTTCCTTATGCAATCAATGCACTGTATCATATGCATGTATTTGTATGTTCACTTTTCGACCAGCTATAGATATGGTACTCGCATGGCAAGGCGCACGCAACAATTTCTTTACCAGTATCATCACAGTCCTTTTCATAATTAATACTTAATTTATCAACTACGATACACAAGTACCTCCTGCCTTCTTCGCCATGGTGCTTCCTATTCAGTCTACCGCGCCGCCATTGCATGCTAGTGGCATATCATATGCACCAGATGTGGGCTATGATGATGAATGCCCGGGTCGAGCCAGGATTGTGTACCGACGATGTTCATATAAGCCCGATTTTTACATAATGGTGTAATTGATACTAACGCAGCAACTTGTTCCTACAAAACTAAGCCATCGTACTCCTTCTATCTTGTTGTCACTGAGTGCACACAGAACTGCTAGGGCGATACCAAGAAAGGGTCTTGAAGCGCCTCGTTCGTCATTAACCTACATTACCTGCGCTAATACGACCTGCTTTTGAGTGATCGGCGGCAGCGGCGTGCTAACCGAGCCTAGTAACAACGCCGAGACATGCAGTCAGATGGTGGTGTTGTTGGGCATGGACCAGTAAGACCGAGGCCGCTCCGAACTCGCAGGAAATCTCTTCATCTAATCTGATGGATTGATCCATTTCCATCTGATAATTTCTACTCCGCCAAGCTGATACTTTACCCACGACCCCACGGAGACTAAACTTATTCGAACCAGCCGATGCGATTTGAGGACAAGTGTAGCGGGGCCATGCCTGAAAATTTTGCCTCCGTCATGCGTTCCATGGGCGCCAGGTGAGCTTTTTGCTCGACGGCCTGAGCTCCGTCATCTTATCAGATGGCGCGTCCGTAGATCAGTGACATGGGGATTGTGCTACTATCATTTGGTTAGCGAACCAGGTGGTGACACCAGGTTGGAACGGACCGTCAGGGTCTACTCTTACGAAGTGACATCGGACCATTCTCTGACGAGCGTGGCAGCGGTCCTCGATCGACATGGATGAGCTATACGCAAGAACGGATCCTGGGCACGGATATGGTCCAGGTACAAGCCGTGGGCCTCGTAAACTTTTTCCATAACCTGGAGACGGCGACTGTATGAATATCCAGCGATTGAAGTCTCTTGCGATTTCCAAGTAAAGGATTGATTAGGTATGTTGGCACCTGCCAGTCCACTCGTGTTGTTCATTCGCGTCTAGTGTAGACGTCATTGGTTTTATCACATGAATCCGCTGACTTTCGGCTATGCGCGTACAGTTTTGCGGATTAAGCTCCTTCACGGCCGATTGTTCAGTCCAAAAGTTCCCTCTGGAGCGTCAGTAAAACCCGTCAGCGTACGTGTTTCTGGAGTCTATGAAGCAAAGCGACGCATGTTATATCGCGCCTGTTGTATTGACGATACTAACGACGCTGTGCTTTTCGTAGTGACACCTGCTGTTCATTTACGCAAACATGAGTCCCCACGCGGAAATGTCGTCGACCACATCCGAAGGACCGGCCCCAGCCGTGCAACGAGCGTTCAATGGTATCTTGAGCGAGAACTTTGAAGAGAGCCAGCTTCCCACATTTGAGAACCGATCACACCTCCGATACACCCCAGAAGATGAATTACACGACCTGATCTGTGTCGGTTTTGGACCAGCTTCACTAGCTATTGGCGTAGCCCTGCATGATGCTTTGGATGGAACAGACCCTTCCCTTGTAGATGTTCCAGGTCTGCAGAGCAGATCACCAAAAGTCGCTTTTCTCGAGAAGCAGTCGCAATTCGCATGGCACGCTGGTATGCTCCTACCAGGAGCCAAGATGCAGATTACTTTCATGAAAGACATGGCTACCATGCGCAACCCGAGGAGCGAATTCACCTTCATTAACTACCTGCATCAGAAGGATCGTTTGGTGGAGTTTGCCAATCTCAACACCTTCCTACCAGCTCGTGTAGAGTACGAGGACTATATGAAGTGGTGCGCTAGCTGGTTTGAGGACGTTGTAGCGTATAGCCAGGAAGTCGTCAAGATCATGCCAGAGAAGTCACCAAATGGCGAGATTACTACATTCACCGTGGTTTCGCGTAACCATTTGACAGGCCGCACCGAGTCGCGGAGAACCAAACACGTAGTTGTCGCTGCGGGTGGAAGGCCCAACATCCCCGCGCCGTTCCCCACGAATCACCCCAGAGTTATCCACTCGTCGAAGTTCTCGTTCATGTCCAAAGAGCTCCTGAAAGACCACAACGCACCGTACAGCGTAGCAGTGATTGGCAACGGCCAGAGTGCCGCTGAAATCTTCGACTTCCTACACGCAAACTATCCGAACGCACGAACACGAATGCTGATCAAGGGAGGAGCGCTGCGACCAAGTGACGACTCGCCGTTGTAAGTGACGGCCACCAGCTACAGTGTTTGCCTGCTAACCATGCCAGTGTCAACGAGATCTTCAACCCTTCGCGAACAGACTGCACATTCAACCGCGCGCCCAAGCTTCGGGCAACTACGCTCATCGAAGACAAGGGCACCAACTACGGCGTCGTTCGCCTCCCTCTCCTCGAGCACATCTACGAAACGCTCTACCTACAACGCATTCGTCATGGCAACTCGGCTGCCGAGGAAGAGAACTGGCCGCACCGTATAATGCCATACCGTCGCGTCATTGACGTGACTGACTCGCCGGTTCGGCAGGGTGGTGTGCGTTTGCAGGTACAAGACACTAGCCCCTTGTATTTCTCCGAGTGTGCGGGTGGGCAAGAAAGGCAGGAGACGCTGGACGTCGATGCCGTCTTTGTAGCAACAGGCTATTACAGAGACCTACACGAGACGCTGCTCAAGGATGCGCGACACTTGATGCCCGGCGGAGAGCTCGAGGGCGCCAAGTGGCAGGTTCAAAGGGACTACAAGATCAACTTCACAGAGAAGAGCGTTGGCGAAGATGCTGGTGTCTGGTTGCAAGGCTGCTGTGAAACGACGCATGGTGTAAGTTGTGCTCCATGTCACTGTTGGAGACGAGACGTGCTAACGACGATGACAGCTGAGCGACACGCTTCTTTCGGTGCTTGCGACAAGGGGAGGTGAGATGGTGAGGAGCATCTTTGAGAAGCCAGCCAAGTGGGACAATGGCGATGTCCTGGGAGGGTACGAGATGCGCGAGTGATGTGCAGGCATGGCTCGTGCTTTTAAAAACTGTACATAGGTAATCTTCTACTTTTCTTGCTTCGACTGCTACTATGACGTCTTTGACCATGCCCACTCGCTTATCCGTCAGCCGCTTGAATTGCAAATCGCACTCCTGCATTGCGTGTTGTGCGCGGTGGAGAAGGCGAGCATAAAAAAGCAACGCTTGTTTGGACTTGATATCAGAGCCTAAGTAGCATTCAGGGTCGCGCCTTCCTGTTTGAGGACCCTGAAAGCGGACGCGGCCCAACAGCGAGCAGTGCAGCACAGCGTAATTCTGGCGGGCGGGTGTGGTGCAGCTGGGGCAGGAAGGGTCGAGGAGCAAACGGCAGCCAGCAAGGCGCGACGAGGAGCGTGAAATGCAGCAATCACCCCACGATGATGGGCGTGAGGAGGTTGGCCGCTTTGGTCACTAGCGCAACCAAGGACAGAGCCCAATTCCATGCATGTTGCAATGGCGCCGACATCAGCGCTACGCTGACCTCAAACCCATCCTTTCCCTTCTGCCCTGTGAAGACTCGCTCGTGCGCACCAATCTGCGCGTCTGTTCCTCTGCGGCTGCTCCAGGTCCTGCTGCGAACAGCGTACAGCCGTTGACCACGTAACACACCACACCCCGCAACAGCCAGACGACGCACCCCCGTCCCCTCGAGGCTCGTACGGCCAGGCCCATAACAACAAGCGCGCTCCCCTTCACCCCCAGCCCACGCACGCCCGTTGCAATCAAGACGCGAGTGCTGCGCCGCAGTCGCTGCTTGACGGAGCTCAGCCCACCTCTCCAGCCAGCGCGTACCCTCGGCATGCAACACCCGCAGTGACGACTGATTGGCGTCTCTTCCTGCGACACAGTCGCTTTGCAACCCTCAGCACCCGCAATCTCCGGCTGCCATGGAGCCACAGTGGACGGCCTACTCAGAGGCACCGGGCAATCGGTACTCGCACAGCATGACGTCCTCTCCCCACGCCTCGAGAGACGCCAGCGTGTCTTCGCAGATCAAGCAGGACCCCTACGCAACCCCGTCACGCCAGAGTTCAATGCCGCTGCAATCGCCCAGCGGCACTGCTAGCCGCGGGCCCGACTACAACGACGGAGATGGCGATGTGCCCATGGAGGATGCATACAAGCCACGGCTGAACAGCATGGCGCGCCCACAACAGCAACAGAGGCATTCGCAGCAGTACCTGCAGCAAGAGGAAAGTGCCGCCGCACGCAGATACTCGCCTATGAACCTCTCTCCTACCTCACCCTACTCGGCCGGCGCACAGCAGGCTGGCCAGAACTACACCAGCTTTACCCCTCAGGCCCAAGCGCAGAGTCAAGGCAACCGGCAGAGCCCGACGCGCAACAATCCCTACATGTCGCCGCCCAACAACAACAACTACTACTCTCCGCCGTGTACGTCCATCTTGTGCTTTGGTTTACCCCCGTCTTAGCGCTGCGATACTGACTAGCATTGCTTTAGCCTCCCGACCGCATGCGCCTCAACTGCCGCCCATACAGTCAAACATGAGCCCAGAGAGTTTCTACCCGCAATCTGCCACGGCGCAGCTAAACGCAGTCTACAACAGAGACGCTCGATCGCCGCGCGCATCTGCTAACTCGAACCCTCCTCCACAACTCCCTCCTATGGGACGAGGCCCGGTGCCAAAATTCGAAAAGTGTGTCAACACTGCCGACTTGCAACCCAAGATCAATGCCCAGCCGCCTTTTCGTCGCGCCAATCCAGAGGGCGGATTTATTAGCGTAGGTTGAGCAGTCTGCTATAGGAACCATGTGCTGATAGTGATATTTAGCCTCTGCAAGCCCTCACTGCACATTTGCCCATGACATACAAGCTGTGCAATGGCGGCTTCAACTACCAGTCATCACGCAATCCTCGCCGAGTACTCACGAAACCGAGCAAGGGTGTCAAGAACGATGGCTATGACAACGAGGACAGCGATTATATTCTCTACGTGAACGACATCCTGGGATCGGAAGAATCTGGGCACAAGAACCGCTATCTGATTCTGGATGTGTTGGGTCAGGGTACCTTCGGACAGGTCGTCAAGTGCCAGAATTTGAAGACACAGGAGGTTGTCGCAGTAAAGGTCATCAAGAACCGGACAGCATACTTCAACCAGAGTATGATGGAGGTGTCTGTGCTTGATCTGGTGAGTGTCCCATGACAAGCAAGTATAGGCAAGACTAACGTGACGCAGTTGAATAAACAAATGGACAAGAATGACGACCATCATCTTCTGCGACTCAAGGACACATTCATCCACAGGCAACATCTGTGTCTGGTGTTTGAGCTGTTGAGCGTCAATCTGTACGAGCTAATCAAACAAAACCAGTTCCGTGGATTGTCTACCACGCTGGTCCGCGTGTTCGCACAGCAGCTAATTAACGGTCTGGCATTGCTTGGGAAGGCGAAGCTGATACATTGCGACTTGAAGCCCGAGAACATTCTTCTGAAGAAGTAGGTAACCAATTTGGTGGTGACGTGCATACGCTGACCCAGTGATAGCCTTGAGAGTCCAATCATCAAGATCATCGACTTCGGCTCCGCATGCGACGAACGTCAGACTGTGTACACGTACATCCAATCGCGATTCTACCGATCCCCCGAAGTCCTGCTGGGTCTACCATACTCGGCGGCAATTGACATGTGGTCACTGGGTTGCATTGTAGTCGAGTTGTTCCTCGGCTTACCTCTATTTCCTGGCTCGTCTGAGTACAACCAAGTGTCAAGGATAACAGAGATGCTTGGGCTGCCCCCTCATTGGATGCTCGAAATGGGCAAGCAGTCAGGCGAATTCTACGAAAAGTCGCAGGATGAGTACGGTCGTAAGCAGTACCGACTTAAGTCGATGGACCAGTATTCACGGGAGCACGGCACAAAGGAACAACCCAGCAAGAAATATTTCTCTGCTACGACCCTGCCAGACATTATCAAAAACTACCCCATGCCGCGGAAGAACATGAAACCCAACGAGATCGAGCGAGGTAAGCAAGCACATCAACCAAGTTGCTGTCACAACTAACGATTGATAGAAATGTCCAACCGAGCCGCCTTCATCGACTTTGCTCAAGGACTGCTGAACCTCAACCCTCTAGAACGTTGGACCCCTGCACAAGCCAAGTTGCATCCTTTCATCACTCAGGCCAAGTTCACTGGGCCGTTCGTACCCCCAATGACTCTCAAGTCCGGCTCGAGCAGATCCCCAGCACCTGGCGTTCAGGAGCAACAGCGATATGAGGGCATGAGCAGACAGCGTCAGCAGCAACAACAGCAGGCCGTTGCGCAGCAGCAACAAGCCCAAGCGGCCCAACACGCTGCGTATGCGAACATGCAGATGAACCAGTACGCCGCTGCACAAAGTCCGCAGGCTCAGCAAAATCCCTACAACATGTACCCTCCAAACCATCAGGGCGCCCCTCCGCCTTACCCTGCTCAAGCAGCACAATATGGCCAGCCGATGAATATGATGCAGCCACAACAGCCGCGGCAGTACAACCAGCCTCAGAACCTGTATGCCCAAGCTACGACCCGCGCAGGACGGCAACGAGCAACCACGATGGATCAGCAGCAGTCGGGACAATCAGGGATCCCACCCGCGCTCCAGAGGGTCATGAGTCATCTGGATCCAAATGCGCCCGTCCGTTTGCAACCGTCACCAGCATACTACCCGCCGCCGCCTGATGGCGCCCCTGAAAGCGCGAGCAGTGCCGCTAGGAGAAGAGGGTCGCGAGCAGGCAACTCGAACCGTAACCAGAACTTTGTACGAAATTTGGAAGACCGGACTCTTGAAGAAGGTTTCATGGGTCAGAATCATTGGCAGTGAGGGGACGGCTCCAATGAGTAGTTCTCATATCACGAAAACAACGCTTTGCACGGCGTGGAGATCCGATGGTGGATGAGTCGCGGCGTTCTGAGTTCTCCTTGATGCCCATTTTCCTCATGGTGCTTCCGTCAGTATCGTCGTTTGAGACATGGATAAGCAACATCATGCTACCAACGGGTGGAGCCAAACTCGGATGACCGCGCAGGCCGCATATCGTTCATACGGTCTGCTCAAATCGTAGTATGCCCTGTTGATACTCAGCGCCTTCACCTGGCTTTAGACGGGGCTCTCTGCTGTGTCAGATTGATGACTCTACGACATGCGCTGTGATTCGTCGAGCGAGGTAAGCTGGACCTTGATTGGATGATACAGAGCAGGACGGATCAGATGCATGTTCAACAGCATGACTGGTATCGCCAGATGTCGAGCCATGACTCAAAAGCGCTCAGCAATCGGGGCAGTGGTGTATGGCAGCACGTGTACTTTTAGAAGCATTCTCATAAACCCTTTGGCTGTGTTTTCGTAGCCACGAATATGCGCGTTGAGCTTTTATCATTATGGCTTGTGTGACAGAGATGTCAAAAGTGAGATGAAATCGGACTGGGACAAGCTTGAAGTACGTAGTTCGGCCAAGGACGAAAATTAAGTCAATAGATATTGGGAACTCTCAGTGAATGCCTGGTGAGCATTGATCATTGCATCATCTCAACATGGAACTGGCGTTGGCGCACCTCAGTGGTAGCGTGCGACTGGGGTGAATGTGTTCGCGTCTGTTTAGGGTTAGGCGCGGGGCACACAGTCATGGCTTGGCGCCTGCTCGAAATTCGGTTGCGGAAAGTTCAAACAAGGCGGCAGTAACTCTGGTCAACCCACACCGGCGCCTGCCACATATATTGCCTCCGACCCCTCCGGCAAATCCCAACTCTCGAGAACCGCAATCATGGCGTCCCGTTTCTTTGCCGCCAGCGACAGCTCCTCGGAAGAGTCCAGCGAGGAGGAACTCTACTCCAACGACGAGGAGTCTGAACAGGAAGACAGCGACAAGGATTCCGATGATGAGTCCGATGACGACGACTCCGACTCCGACTCGGGTTCGGAAACTGGTGCCAACCGCTTCTTGAAGGACGCTTCCAGCGACAGCGAGAGCGACGACGAGGATGTGAACAAGGTGCTGAAGAGTGCCAAGGACAAGCGCTTCGACGAGTTGGAGGCAACCATTAGGCTCATTGAGAATGCGCAAAAGATCAGCGACTGGGCTGTCATTTCCGAACGTATGTTCACTTCAGAAATAGCCCTGGAGGGCGGCATGAGCCATGGTGGCGGGGTACACGAACATTGCTAACATTATGGTTATACAGAGTTCGACAAGCTCATCCGCCAGGTGCCAACCCTTACCAAGCAGAACGATGGCAAGATCCCCAAGCTCTACATTCAGGCCGTCGCCGACCTCGAGACGGCTGTAGTTGAGACACACGAGAAGCAGAAGGTCACTCCCAAGAAGATGAACGCTGTCAACGGTCGTGGGTTCAACGCTGTCCGTCAAAAGATCAAGAAGCACAACCGCGACTACGAGAAGGACATCAACGCATACCGGGAGAACAAGGAGGAATTCATGCGCGAGGAGGAGGAGATTGTTCAGGCACCCAAGGAAAAGAAGAAGAAGAACAAGATCCCTCAACTCGGTACCGACGTCGTTGAGGAGGCGACCGACGATGGCTTCATCACAGTCGGAGCTGGTGGCAAGGCTGTCCTATACACCGCTGAGGGTATCCTCAAACACTTGCGTGCTATTGTCGAGCAGCGCGGTCGCAAGAACTCGGACAAGCTGGAGCACATCCGGACACTGGAGAAGTTGTTCGACGTAGCCGTCAACGACTACCAGAAGGTCCGCGTTCTCTTGACCCTTATCTCGACGCGCTTCGATTTGACCTCCGGTACTGCCAGCCACATGCATCAGGAGCAGTGGAAGCTGTGAGTATTTCCGACCCGTTACATGGCCGCTAATTGCTAACAATGCCTAGTGCGGACCAAGAATTCGGAAAGCTCCTCCAGATCCTCGAGGACAGCAACGAGATTGTTGTCATTGAGAACGCCGAGGAGTGGGAGGACGACGAGAAGCTGCCCACTATCACACCTGGCGAGATCTTCCGCATCCCAGGAAGCATCGTTTCCTTTGTTGAGAGGCTCGACGACGAACTTACTCGCTCGCTGCAGCACATCGACCCACACACTTCCGAGTACATCGAACGGTTGACCGACGAGGCCCTTCTGTACGCTCAGCTCGTACGCACATTGGTATACGTTGAGAGCATGAAGAAGAACCCAAGCCTAGAACTTCCACAAGAACCACTGAACCGCATCGTTATGCGGAGATTGGAACACGTCTACTTCAAGGTATGCGAATGTTCTACCCTTTTGTATCCGTTCATGCTAACATGCACAGCCCTCGCAAGTCATCACGATCCTCGAGAACAACGTTTGGAAGGCAATTCCAGAGAGCCTTGACTCTGAGATTACCCCCCGCGCCATCTCCAACGACACCGCCTCTCTCGTACAAACCCTATGCACATACCTGTTCCAGAACAGCGAGGGCATCATTCGCGCTCGCGCCATGTTGTGCCAGATTTACTTCTTGTCTCTTCACGACCAGTACTACAAGGCTCGCGACATGATGCTCATGTCTCACTTGCAAGAGACTATCAGCAACTTCGACGTCAACACACAAATCTTGTTCAACCGTGCGCTGGTTCAGGTCGGCCTTTGCGCTTTCCGCGCCGGTCTCGTCTACGAAGCACAAACTTCGCTACAAGAGATCTGCGGTAGCAACAGGCAGAAGGAGTTGCTCGCACAAGGTCTGCAGATGCAGCGGTACTCCCAGATCTCGCCCGAGCAAGAGCGTCTTGAGCGTCAACGACAACTTCCCTTCCACATGCACATCAACCTTGAGCTGCTAGAGTGCGTCTACTTGACTTGCTCTATGTTGCTTGAGATTCCTCTCCTCGCACAACTCGGCTCATCACCAGACCTCAGGAAGCGGGTGATCAGCAAGACCTACCGCCGTCTCTTAGAGTACCATGAGCGCCAGATCTTCACTGGACCGCCTGAGAACACCCGTGACCACGTCATGCAAGCCTCGAAGGCACTGTCTGCTGGTGAATGGAAGAAGGCAGCCGAGTTCATCAACTCGATCAAGATCTGGGAGCTGATGGCCGATTCGGAGAAGATCAAGGAAATGCTGTCCTCGCAAATCCAAGAGGAGGGTCTCCGCACTTACCTCTTCACGTACGCACCTTTCTACGACACACTCTCCATTTCCACTCTAGCGGGTATGTTTGAGTTGTCAGAGCGCAAGGTTTCGGCGGTCGTCTCAAAGATGATCTCACACGAGGAACTCGCCGCTGCTCTCGACCAGGTCAACTCGGCCATCATCTTCAGGAAGGGTGTTGAGCTGTCAAGACTCCAGACGCTCGCACTGAGCTTATCAGACAAGGCGTCAGGCCTTATCGAGTCGAATGAGAAGACACTGGAGCAACGCACACAAGGTACCGCCAATGCCTTTGAGAGGCAAGGTGGACGTGGTAACCGCGGTGGCCGAGGAGGCGGCCGTGGCGGTGGTGGTCGTGGAGGAGGCGGACCAAGGGGAGGAAGGAATCAGCAGTTCACTGGTGGTGCTTTGGGACGTGCCATCCAGGCTTAGACGTACATCTCGTCTTCTGGGAGGCAACATGGGCGGCGAATACGGTTTTTGTCGGGCTGCACCTTTTGGTAGTTCCGTGGTAATGCGAATGCTTTTCAGCTAGATCATGAGTGAGAACGCAGGAATGAAAAAGTACATGGTCATATGTTCGTGTCGACCACAGCTATCATCTGGGTTCCGAGTTTTGGTTCTACGATTACCCTATGGTGCTTTTGCTTAGAATACTTGGACTTTTGAGGGAGGAGACCATACTGCCGTAGTTTTAGCACCTAAGAATGATTAAATCGATGAAGAGTAGTTCAAAACTACGTCTACTTGTCAACCAAGGGAGTGACCTTCACCGCAACAAATATCCAGATAGTCACAATGCTCGCGCGGCGTCAGCCTCGTGAGTGCAGGCAGTTTATCCTTTGATTCTACACTCCCTTTGCAAGGTTTGGATGTCGGACCTGTCGACACGAACGATGATATGCGTTTAGAACCAGCGAGTACGATAGATACAGTAATAGTATTGAAAAAAAAAGAGACGAACATACTTGAAAGCATGAGAGGTACAGCATACGCAAGCAAGGCTTCCAAGATCATTTGTCTGTGGGGCATGAATTGACAAAAAAAGATGGGCGAGCCCGAAGACTCGTTACTCAGCTGTGGACGGATGGATGATCGAAATCCAGACCTCCTGCAATTTTGCCCAATTAAGATGCAAAGCAGGCGCTCTACCACTGAGCTATACGCCCTGGTGATTTGATTATGGATATTTTGAAATTTACATTGTTAATATTGACGGTGTTGAGGACAAAAATGCCATGGTGGGTTGCCGAAAGGTTGCCGAATGCCGTCTGCACTGTGGGTTCTCCCCACAGAATCGACCCATTCGTTAGCTATCTTGAGCACTGAAGAACGATGCAAGAGCCTCTAGAAACCCAATAGACGAAATCAAGGGACACAGAGTTGTCCATGCCGTGAGATTTGTTGTTGCTGTTGTCAATCGACTTCCCAGCGGACTTGCCCTTAGGCCAGGGGAAACGACGGAGTTACCGGCCCGCCAAGACCCTGTCGATCCATCGCTCTGCGACACGCGACTTGGGAACTTTTGGAGGAGACTGAAGACACAATTGCATGGCAGCCGCAATTGCCTCACACTGGTGAATGATGAAGTTCCGGATAGCTACAGCATGGCACACCCTCGCTGTTCTGCTTCTGCTGGGTGGAACAGCGCAGGCGTCTTTGGGCGACAGATTGCCTGATTTCAAGGACTGTGTACAGGTACGTGTAGATGGGAGTCGGTTTCTCGACCAGAAGAGCATGTGTGACTAACAACATGTCCACAGGTCTGTAAAGAAGCCAACTGCGGCCCAGATGGCACGTCGATACGTATGCTACCCAGATTTGTTCCGAATTCCCAGTCTCATGCCTAGTACTGACAACTCGCGCAGCCTTCCACCGCCGACTCCTTCTCTGGGACTGTCCCTCGGAATGCGATTACACATGCCAACACATTGTAACTGCCCAACGCCTCGCCCGCGACCCTCCATACATGCAGCCCATCTACCAATTCCACGGCAAATGGCCTTTCTACCGCTTCATGGGCATGCAAGAGCCATTCAGCGTCATCTTCTCCCTCTTCAACTACCTTGCGCACGATTGGGGCATGTCGCAGCTCCGCGATAAGATTCCCGCCTCGTATCCGCTGCGGAAATACTACCTGTGGTTTGGATACGTGGGTCTGGCGAGCTGGACGTTCAGCATGATCTTCCACACCAGGGACTTTGGGCTTACGGAGAAGCTGGATTACTTCGCGGCTGGCGCGAATGTCCTATATGGGCTGTATTACGCGCCCATTAGGGTGTTCAGACTGGACAGGAAGGAGCCAAGGAAACAGAGCTTGCTGAGGCTCTGGACGGGGCTTTGTATCACGTTGTATACGCTTCACGTCCTGTACCTCTCGCTCTGGTCTTGGGATTATACGTACAATATGGCTGCCAATGTTGCCGTTGGCGTCGTAGCCAACTTGCTCTGGAGTGGCTTCAGTTACGTCCAGTACCAGAAGATTGGGAGGACATGGGCTGTCTGGCCTGGTCTGTGTGTTGCCTGGATCATCTTGGCTATGAGTCTAGAGTTGTTGGATTTCCCGCCTTGGAAGGGTATGATTGATGCACATAGCCTGTGGCATCTGGGCACAGTTCTGCCGACTGTTTTGTGGTACAAGTAAGTTGAATGATCATGTCGTATTCTGTAGGTAACTAGTGCTAACGATTCCCCAAGCTTCCTCGTCAGAGACGCTCAGGAAGACATTGCAGGTACGCGGCTCAAGGACTGAACGACGCAATCGCTCTCCGAAGAGACCACCATCTGCCCGTTGTGTACGGCTCCATCGCTTACCATTTTCGTCTCCAGGAAAACTGCCCACTGCTGGTTATGGTGCTGGTGCTGGTGCTTGGAAGGACAAGAACTAGTACCGTTCTCAGACGCTGAGTTGGATAACGTCTATGATTTTGTGCATTCGCATAACACGATATCATAGAGACGTGTCAAGTACTATAGGATGATGCCATAAACCGAGCAATACATTCAAACTACCAGATTGGACTACTGTGTTTGTATGAAAGGTATCACGTCCCAGACGCCTGACACCAATCCTCAATAGGATGCGAGTAAAAAAACACAAATGGCAAACGACCGTAAGCAGATCATCAAGTCCGTCGCCACACCCCATGCTCATTCATCTGGAATACTCAAAGACCCCTTTGTCCACTCACCCCCATTCAGGCCCCTCGTAAATGCCGTGATATCATCACCCGCCGTCTGAAAGAAGACATAAAGACTGTCCCACAACGTTTCCTCTCCACGCTTCTCAGCAAATGCTGTAACAGTGAGATGCGTGCCGCCAAGTCCTACCACGGAGTTTGATATATCAGTAACCGTGAATGTTTCGTCTTCGATGTACGTTGTGTTTTCAGCATTGTACGTGATGTTGAACCCCTTGATACTTCGATCCGCCATCTGCGCGTAAAAGTACGTTGTGTAGCCAAGAGACGTGATGGGGTACACATCCTTGATGGCGCCCATGCTGGCGTTTTGCCAGGAGTTGATGGGGTGTGTCGGCGTGGATGGAGCGGATTGGTTGGTGTCTTTCCACCAAAACTCCACATCGTTGTCCTTGTTGTTCAGCATGGCGTACGATGTGGTGCCTGCACCCCAACTGTAGCAGCCTACGCCGGCATGTCCGTTGAACCCGGACCATGGTTCGATTTTCGCCCATGTATCGTCTTGGCCGCTGTACCAGGCGTACTGAAGGAAGGTGGAGTCATCGGTAGCGAACCAGATGTTCTGTAGCGATGGTAATGCGGTCAGTGTATGCTTCGAGGATAGCTTTTACTTCTGAAACTTACCATGCCTGTTTGTCCCTCGAATTGCTCTGTATTATTGAGACCTGAAGCTGTGGGAAACTTCGTATAGTCGTTATCACCGTAGAAGTTTCCCTTGTAGCAAGCTTGCAAGCCAGTAGTCGGTGAGTCGAAGGCTTTGAGGTTGAGGTC